>Ga0209810_1000687_pt1 | contig 66367 bp, 73 predicted proteins | sample Coa_R1_7_FD_187159 | JGI IMG/M metagenome (GOLD analysis project Ga0209810, IMG submission 187159) | Surface soil microbial communities from Centralia Pennsylvania, which are recovering from an underground coalmine fire - Coalmine... | ecosystem: Environmental > Terrestrial > Soil > Unclassified...
ACAGCGGGAGCATGATCGCCTGGACGGTCGGCTGCGCCCCGTCGGCGGAGCCGATCGCCGTCGAGAGCGCGTAGCCGAGCACGCAGAACGTCACCGAGCCGACGACGGCCGTGAGCGCGACGCCGGGGATCGTCGCGCTCGGGAGGCGCACGCCGTAGGCGAACCGGCCGACGAGGAGGAGGACGGCCAGGACCGTGAGCGCGACGGTGATCGCCGCGAGCGCGCGGCCGGCGATCAGCACCCAGGCCGGCACCGGCGTCGCGCGGCGCCGCTTGAGGATGCCGGCCTCGCGCTGGGTGGTGATCGAGATGACGAGGTTGACGAACGACGCCGAGATCACGGCGAGCGCGGAGATGCCCGGGACGTAGTACGTCGATGCCTTCACGCCGGTCGCGCGCACGGTGTGGTTGCCGAACACGCTCACGAAGATGACGAGGAAGAGCAGTGGCAGCACGGCCGTGAAGAACCGGGCCTGACGGTTGCGCAGGAAGCCGACGAGGTCGTAGCGCGCCTGGTGGAGCACGAGCCCGAGCGCGCCGTGGACGGCCGGTCGCGCCGGCGGGCCCGGGCGGGCGCGGCGGCGGAGCAGCCGGCGGACGAGCAGCAGCAGCATCAGCCCTCCTTCCCGTGGCCGGTGAGCGCGAGGTAGACGTCCTCCAGCGTCGGTCGCCGCACGTCGAGGTCGGGAAGGTCGACGCCGCGGCTCGCCGCCCAGTCGGCGAGCTCGCGCACGTGGCGGAGCGGCGTCTCGCTCCGGATCGCGAGGACGCCGTTCGAGCCCGGCTCGACGAGCGGGCGCAGCGTCTGCGGCAGGTCCGCGACGCCGAGGCCGTGCGGGGGCGTGAAGCGGATCGTGGCCGCGAGCCGGTCGCGGCCGCCGAGGGTCTGGGGGGTGCCCTCCGCGACGATCCGGCCGTCCGCGATCACGGCGATCCGGTCGGCGAGGTTCTCCGCCTCGTCCATGTAGTGGGTCGTCAGGAACACCGTCTTGCCGAGCGCGCGCAGGCCGCCGATCACGCTCCACGCGGTGCGGCGGGCGGACGGGTCGAATCCGGTCGTCGGCTCGTCGAGGAAGATCAGCTCGGGGTCGCCGACGAGCGCGAGCGCGACGTCGAGGCGCCGCCGCTGCCCGCCGGAGAGGTGCTCGGCGAGCGTGCCCGCCTGCTCCTCGAGGCCGACGAGCGCGATCGTCTCGTCGATGCTCCGCGGGGCGGCGTAGTAGCCCGCGTAGAGCGCGAGGCATTCGCGCACCGTCAGGCCGGGCTCCGGCTGCGACTCCTGGAGCACCGCCCCGACGCGGTTCCGCCACTCCCGCCCCGCCTGCGCCGGATCCGCGCCGAGCACGCTGACCTCGCCGGCCGTCGGCCGGCGGAAGCCCTCGAGGATCTCGACCGTGGTGGTCTTCCCCGCTCCGTTCGGGCCGAGGAAGGCGAAGATCTCGCCGCGGCGCACCTCGAGGTCGACCCCGCGCACCGCCTCGACCGCCCCGTACCGCTTGACGAGGCCCCTCGCGCTGATCACGATCTCGCTCACGGCCGGAACGGTACGCGCCGGCACCGCGGCGACGGCGTCAGTAACCGTAGCCGTAGCCGCCGCCGGAGCCGGTCGTGGTCGTGCCGGTCGAGGTGCCGGCGCCGCTTCCCCCAGCCGGGGTCGCGGCCCGGGCGGGGCGCTCGACGAGGGCGCCGCTCGGGGAGACGGCGTACCAGCGGGACTCGAGCCCCTCCCCGTTCGTCTCGCCCGCGGCGCGGTCGCCGCTGAAGCGGTAGAGGGGATACCCGGCGTAGGTGACCTGCCGCAGGCCGTGGGCGGCGGCAATCGTGCCGACGAGCCTCGGCGAGACGCCGGGCCCCGCAGTCACCTTCGTGCCGGCGCGGACGACCAGGGCAGGCCAGGTCGCCGCGCAGGCGGGGACCGTGGTGCAGCGGCTGACGCCCTTCCCGTCTTCGGTGTACCGGTACAGGGTGTGGCCGTTCGCGGCGACGAGCACCGGGCCGAGCGCGCTCTTCCCGACCTGGATGGTGCCCGGGCGCGGGTTCGAGGGACCGGCGGAGGCCGCGCCGGCGCCGGCGAGCACTACGAGCGAGAGCGCCGGGCACATCGCGCGGACGCGCATCGTGTCTCCTTTCTCGAGGGTCGTGTCGCCGGTCCTACGGGCACGCGGCGAGCGCGGATTCGGCGGGGGCCGGCGCGAGCGCGGCCGCATCTACCATGCGGGCGTGTCCGACGACTCGGACCCCGGCCTCGCGCCTTCGCCGGCGACGGCGCCGCTCGCGCCGATTCCCGACTCGCTCCGTCCGGCGCTCGCCGAGCTCGAGGCGTACCTCGACGGGGAGCCGGTGGAGAAGCTCTCGACGCACGTCCTCGTCCTCGCCTCCACCTTGGTACTCGGCGACGCGGGCTTCGACCTCGACCGCTACGAGCGCGAGGCGAGGAAGTTCTACGAGCTCACGCCGGAGCACGATCGGGTGCTCGCCTCGTTCCCGGACGCGATGGGCTACTACCTCGCGCTGCGGCTGATGACGGGCGAGGACGGGGAGGTCGACCGCGCGGCGGCCCGGGCGAGGCTGGAGGCGGCGCGCGCCGCGCTCGCCGCGCGGGCGGACTCGGTCGAGGCCGAGTTCCCGCGGGTGGCCGAGGGGTTTCGCCGGCTGCTCGAGGAGACGGCCGGCGGCGCTCCGCCGGAGGATCGCCTCTGGCAGGCGCTCGCGCGCCGGATCGGCGACCGCCTCCTGCCCGACTGGCTGCTGCGCGCCGCGACCGCCCGAAGCTGACGGCACGGGTGTCGCGAGGCGTGCGCGGCCGGCGAGCGTCGCGGCATCACGGATGCTCGTCGCCTGCTGCGGCGCGGCCGAAGTAGACGCGCCGAGCGTTCCCCGAGAGGATTGCCCGCCGTTCCCGCGCCGTCAGGGAGTCGAGGAGCAGCACCAGTGCTTCGAGCCAGCGAGCGTGCCCGCCAGCCAGCTCGAGGACCGGCCAGTCGCTGCCGTAGAGCAGCCGGTCCGCCCCGAACGTGTCGAGCGCATGCTCCACGTAGGGGCGGAGGTCGGCGACGGACCAGGTCGTGCGGTCGGCCTCGGTCGCGAGCCCGGAAAGCTTCGCGGTCACGTTCGATCGTTCGGAGAGCCGACGGAGCTGCGACGCCCACGGCTCCCACCGTCGCTGCGCGATGTCGGGCTTACCGAGGTGGTCGAGCACGAACCGCGTGTCGGGGCATGCGTCGACGAGGTCAAGCACCGCCGGAAGCGCGGGCGGGAACAGGACGAGGTCAACGACCAACCCGCGCTCGCCGGCGAGCCGCGCGCCGCGCACGACCTCGGGACGACGCCCAAAGTCTGGGTCCTCGAATTCGAACGAGTGTCGTACCCCGACGACGGGAGGCCCTGAGCCGCCGAGAAGCCAATCGAGCTCGTCCTCCGGGTGCTCGAGAGCGACATGGGCGACGAGGCCTTGGACGAGCTCGCTTCCGGCGACATGCTCTCTGACCCAGTCCAGCTCCCTTGCCCCATCCGCGCCTGCCGACGCCGCCTCGACCCAGACTGATCCAGTGACCCCGAGGCTGCGGGCCTCGCGCTCGTACTCGGCGAGGAGGAAGGGCCGGTCGAGAGCGGGAAGCTCGCGCAAGAGTCGATACTCGAGCACGCGCGTGTCCCAGAGGTGGTGGTGCGCGTCGAAGACGCCGGTCTCCTCGGACGCAGCGTCGACCACTTACTCGTACGGCGGCGCCGGCGCGGCGTACTCGGGCCCGAAGATCAGATCGGAGTAGTTCCCGTCCTTCATGCGGTCACCGTACTGGTCGTTCAGGCGACGCACGACGGTCCGATCCAGCTCGATCCCGAGTCCGGCCCCTTCGCCGAGAAGGACGTGACCATCCTTGATCGCGAGCGGCTCGACGAGCAGCTCCTCGATGAACGGGTTACCCGTCTGGTCGACCTCGACGGTGAGGCCGTTCGGCAGCGACGCGACGACGTGCGCGTTCGCGACGAGCGCGACGGCGTCGCTCCAGGTGTGCGTGGCCACGCCGAGCCCGGCCGCCGCTGCGAGCTTCCCGATTCTCAGGCACTCCGTGATCCCGCCGGCCCGGCACGCGTCGGGTTGGACGATGTCGACCGCGCCGGCGCGGATCAGCTCCCGGAACCCCTGGACGCCGAAGTCGTTCTCCCCCGCAGCCAGGGGCACGCCGATCTGCGGGCGCAGGCTCGTGTAGAGGTCGATCTCCTCCGGCGGGAACGGCTCCTCGAACCAGAAGACCCCGCGCGCAGCGAGCTCGCCTCCCATCCAGATCGCCCGCTCCAGGCTGTAGCGGTGCGAGCCGTCGACGATCACGTCGCCCCCGTCTCCGGTTCCGCGACGGGCGGCGTCGACAGCGGCCAGGTCGTACTCCGGGTTCCGGCCGAGCCGCATCTTTACCCGGCGGAAGCCGTTCTCGACGTGACGCGCGGCCTCGGCCTCGAGCTCTGCGAGGTCGTCCGTCCAGAAGAGCCCGCTCGCGTAAGCGGGACAGCTCCCCCGCTCGCCGCCGAGGAGTCGCCACACCGGCACGCCCTCCTGCTTGCCGCGAAGATCCCAGAAGGCGATGTCGAGCCCGCCGATCGCCGACATGGCCGCGCCCTTCCGGCCGTACCACCGGGTGAGCTCGTAGAGCCGGCTCCAGAGCGCTTCGGGCTCGGTCGGGTCGCGCCCGACCAGATGAGGCGCGAGGTGCTGCTCGACGATCAGCTTGACGAGATCGGGATGGCTGTACGCCGCCCCGTAACCCGTCGCGCCGCTATCGGTCTCGACGAGGACGAGCGACGTGACACGGCTGGTGACATGCCCGCCCGCATATCGGAACCCCCGCCCCTCCGGGTAGTCGAAGCGCAGGTTTACAACCTGGATGTCCTGGATCTTCACGGGCCTCCTTCGGGCCTCGTCGACGTGGCAAGCGCGATCGCGGGCTTTTCGAGATCGGGGTCGAGCGGAAAGACCGGGCGCTTGATACGAGCGAACGGAAGCAGCCGCATGTCCGGAGGCGTCGGGCCGGGCAGGTCGAGCACGAAGAAGCCTTTCATCACATCGCGGTAGCCGAAGCGGAAGTTCATCATGTTCTTGACGCCGACGAACTTCGCCTTCGACGGCTCGAGCCCGGCCGCGCGATACTGGTCGTCGGCCCAGTCGTAGGTCGGCTTACCCATGATGAGGAGGCTGATCGCGCCTGCCTCGATCACGGCGGACGGCCCCATCGAGACCTCGACACCGCCGAGGATGCCGCCCGCGTAGCGGAACCGGCCGTCGAGCAGGCGGCGGACGGTTCCGGAGAGCCGAAGGGGGCGACCCCAGCGCGGGTCGCGCCAGTGACCGACGCTCAGCGTCACCTCGGAGCCCGTGCCAGCATCGTGGCAGACGGCTGCGGCCGTAGGGTCGACGACCTGTGCCAGACAGGGCTCCTCGACCTCCGCCTCGAGCAGACCGCGCACGAGGCCGATACCGTCGCCGGAGGCGCCACCTCCGGTCGTGTCGGCGGTGTCGAGGAGCAGCACCGGGCCGCCGTCGATTGCGCGACCACGCTCCACAGCCTCGGCGACCGAGACGGTCTCGACCTCGTAGAGACGGCGGTCGCCCCAGAACCGGCGCGCGAGTCGCTCCGCCTCCGTCAGGGCGAGGGCGGAGTCGTCATCGGTGACGACGACGACGCTGCAACCCATGTCCGGAGCGTCGACGTAGGATCCGACGAGGAAGCACGAAACGGAAAGAACGCGGCGATCCGCTTCCAGGCTCCTCGCGACGCGCAGGAGCCGGGCGTACGGGGTGTCGGCGAGCGTGGTGCTCTTGAAGGCGGTCAGGACGAGCGGCAGCTTGGCGTGCGCGATCACAGGCCGGACCTCGCCCGAGACGGCTCGCAACAGGAGCTCGGTCGCGCGGCGACCCGTCTCTCGCGCGTCGTCGTGGGGGTAGTGCCGGTAGCCCACGAGGACGTTGACGTTCTCGACCATGCGTCGTGTCACGTTGCCGTGCAGGTCACAGCTCATCGCAACCGGAACGGCAGGCCCGACGAGCAAGCGCACCGCCGCGGCGATGTCTCCCTCGGGATCGTCCTCGCCGACCGCCTCCATCGATCCGTGCTGGAAGAGGAAGACACCGTCGACCGGGAGCACGTCCTCGAGCGCGGACAGCAGCCCGCCCCGCAGCCGCGCGTACGCTGACGCCGACAGCCGGCCTGACGAGACGCCCCGCGCGGCGAGGAGGGGCACCGCCTCCGCTCCGGCCGCCGCGATCGCGTCGAGCGCACCCGCCACCTCCGTCTCTGTGCCTCGAAGCGACTCGACGTCGGACCCCTCGAGCAGGAAGCCCGCACCCGCGAAGTCGTCGAGCTCCGCCGTGAACGGGACGAAGTCGTTCGACTCGAGCGAGATCCCTCCAACGGCGATGCGCGGGCGGCGGCGACCCGGGTTTGACATGCCGGCCATGTATCTTGCATCTTATAAGATCTCGTGAGCGCCGATCTCGCCACCCCAGCAGTGATCGAGGGCGAGCAGGGCGGGCGCGCGCACCGCCTCTCGTCCGCCTACCGGCGGCTGCAGTACTTCCGCGAGGGCGGCCTGGTGATCGCGCTCCTTGCCACGGCCTTCGTCTTCACGTCGCTGAACTCGGTGTTCGCGCAGCCGCGGAACCTCGAGAACATCAGCTCGCAGATCACGTACGAGGGGGTGATCGCGGTCGCGATGACGTTCGTGATCGTCACCGGAGAGATCGACCTCTCGGTCGGGTCGATCGTGGCGGTCGCGGCCGTCGTCTTCGGAATGATGCTGCGGGACGGCCTGCCGGTCTGGGCAGCGATCCTCGTCGCGCTGCTCGCGGGCTGCGGGCTCGGAGCCGTCAACGGCCTCCTCAGCGTCCTCCTGCGGGTTCCGACGATCATCATCACGCTCGGCACGCTCAGCGCCTATCGCGGCCTGGCCGATCAGCTCGCGAACGGCTACCCGATCTCGGGCTTCCCGGTCACCGGCTGGTTCTGGGATATCGGGCAGAAGCGCCTGTTCGGTCACGTCCCGTACGACGCGATCGTGCTGGTCGTGTTCGCGATCGCAAGCGGCTTCGTCCTGCGGCGTACGAAGACAGGGCTCCACGTCTATGCGATGGGCAGCAATCGCCGCGCCGCCGAGCTCGCGGGTCTTCACGTCAACCGCATCCGGATCGGGGTGCTCACCTTCAACGGACTCGCCTCGGCGCTCGGAGCGTTGCTCGCCGTGTCCCAGGCGCAGACCGCCGACCCCAACCTCGGGACCGGCTACGAGCTGGATGTGATCGCTGCGGTGATCATCGGAGGTGCCAAGCTCGCTGGCGGGTCCGGAACCGTGCTCGCCTCGGTGCTCGGGCTGCTCTTGATCAAGCTGATCCAGAACGGCCTGGTCATCGCCGGCGTCTCGATCTACCTCCTCGTCGTGGTGAGCGGACTCGTCGTGATCGCGGCCGTCGCCATCGACCGATTCTTCACACGCAGACGGGAAGCCACCGTCCGTGCGTGAGGGCACCTCAAGCGACCAGAACCCATGCCATTCCTCGTCAAGTCACGCGAAAGGAGAGAGATGTCACGCACCAGCAAACCTCGCGGGCGCCTGCTCAGGCGAGGGGCGGCCCTCGCCCTCGTGCCGGCGGCCGCCGTGCTCGTGTCGGCGGCGAGCGCGCAGCCTTCCGTCCGCCACACGGCGAAGGCGAAGGCCTCGAGCATCAGCCTCGCCCTGATCCTGGACGACCTCACGAACCCGGTCGAGCTGCCGCTGCGCAAAGGAGCGGAGGCAGCGGCGAAGAAGGATGGATTCTCGCTCAAGATCGTTGGCCCCTCGCCCAACACCGCCCAGGCGCAGATCGCGCTCGTCCAGGACGAGGTCGCGGCGAAGGTCAACGGCATCGTGATGCTGCCGGTCGACTCGAAGGCCCTCGTTCCGGCGATCAACGCTGCGGTCGCTGCCGGTGTCCCGGTCGCGACCACGGAGCTCGACGCTCCGACCTCGAAGCGCTCGTTCTTCTACTTCGGCGGCACGCCACCGCTGCAACAGGGGATGATGCAGGCCGACAAGGTCGCGGCGTACGAGAAGGCACACGGCGCGACCGGAACGGTGAACGTCGTCGTCACCTCGTGCCTGCCGACCGTGACGGGTCAGCAGGACCGGCGTAGGGGCTTCGAGCAGGAGATGGCGAAGCTGAACAAGAGGATGCCGTTCAAGCTGAAGGAGATCGCGTTCGCCAACACGACGACCGACCCGGCAAAGAACCTGAGCAACATCCAGAATCTCTACACCGCCTACGGCTCGAAGATGCAGGTCGCGTATGCGATGTGCGGTCCCGACACGGAGAACTGGGGCACCGTGCTCAAGCAGGCCGGAAACCACAAGATCCTCGTGGCCGGATACGACTGGCTTCCCCAGACGCTCAACCTGATCGGCGAGGGCTGGGTCGCCTGGTCGCTCGGGAGCAGCCTCTACGACGAGGGCTACCACACCTTGGACGTGATGTACCAGCACTTCGCGCATGGCAAGCCGCTGCCGACCGGCTTCGCCCACGGTACGAGCACCTGGGCGACGAAGGCGAACCTCGCGGCCGTTCGCCAGAGCCCCGATGTCAAGTACGCGGGCTGAGGAACGACAGCGGTGATCACGACTCCCGCCAGCGCCGTCGAGGCCCCGCCCGTCATCGAGGCCAGAGGCATCACGAAGCGGTATGGCGCCTTGACGGCGCTGGAGGGAGTCGACCTGCAGATCAAGGCCGGCGAGATCGTCGGCCTCGTCGGCGACAACGGTGCGGGCAAATCGACGCTGATCAAGATTCTCTCGGGTGCCATCCAGCCGACGAGCGGCGAGCTGCTCGTCGACGGCGAGCCGATCGCGATGCACTCGCCGCTCGAGGCCCGGCGCAGAGGAATCGAGACCGTCTATCAGGATCTCGCCCTCGCGCCTGACCTCACGGTCGCCGAGAACCTGTTCATCGGCCGGGAGCTGCAGCGATCGGGGTTGCTCCGCACGATCGGCGTGCTCGACCGGCGGAGGATGAACGCGCAGGCGAAGCGGGAGCTCGACCGGCTCAACATCCGCATCGACTCGGTCACCGACCGTGCCGACGCGCTCTCGGGCGGTCAGCGCCAGGCGATCGCGGTCGCCCGAGCCGTCGCCTGGGGCCGGCGGGTGATCCTGATGGACGAGCCGACGGCGGCCCTCGGGGTCGAGGAGCAGGAGAAGGTGGCACACCTGATCGAGTCGGTACGCCGCGGCGGTACGCCGGTGCTGCTCGTGAGCCACAACATCCCCCAGGTCCACGAGATCTGCGACCGCGTGTTCGTTCTCTTCCGTGGCCGCGTCGTCGCCAACCTCGAGACGAGGTCGGTGGGCATCGAGGATGTCGTCATGTGGATCACCGGTGCGGCGATCCGCCTGCAGGAGCTGCGCGACCAGGAGGAACGGCGTGGCTCCTGAGACCGCGGCAGGCTCGCGGTGGCTCGTGGTCGGCCACGGCTCGGTCGGCTCGTTCGTCGCCCGGCGGCTGGCAAGCACAGGCTCGTCCGTGGCGGTCCTCGATCCGGCTCCGCGGCTGCCGATCGTGGCCGGCAGGGTGGTGACGGACGTGGATCAGGGCGCCTACGACTGCGTGGTCAGCTGCGTCCCGCCGCAGGCAGCCGAGTCCGTCCCGGCGACGGTCTCTCGGGCTCTCGGCGCCGGCGGGCTGTTCTTCGACTGGAACACCATCTCCCCCGAGGCGAAGCGCAGGATCGCGGCCGCTGTCCCCGCGGAGACCGTCGACGTCGCGCTGCTCGACTCGGTCGACGGGGGCAACAGCAGCCGACCGCGGGTCGCGGTCAGCGGCGCAGGCGGCGCGCGCGGCAGCGAGCTCCTCGCCGGCGCAGGCTTCGACGTCGTCGACGCCGGGCCGGAGGTCGGTCAGGCGGCGGCCCTGAAGTACCTCCGCTCCGTCTTCATGAAGACGCTCGAGGCGCTCGTGCTCGAGTTCAGCGCGCTCGCTGCGAAGCTCGATCCGGACGCCATCGTGCGCAGCTCGCTGGCGAACAATCTCGGAGCCGAGTTCGCGTCGTTCATGGACCTGCTCCTCGCCACCAATCGCGTCCATGCGGAGCGCCGTGCGAGCGAGCTTGCGGATGCCGTCGCGTCGTTTGCCACGGACGGGACGCGTCCGGACCTCGCCGCGGCGGCCGTCGACGTGCTACGCCGTGCGGCACGAGCGTGGCAGGAGGGCGCGCCTCCCGAAGGCGCCCCGGACAACGAGCTCGCGCACCATCTCCGGTGCGCGCTGTGGGGCGAAGCGGCATCGACGTGAACGCGAAGGCCGATTCGGTGACCGGACCGAAACGGGCACAGGAGCGCCTGGCCGATTCGCGCGCCCGAACGCGCCCGAAGCGCAGCGAGGAGCCGCTGATGCTGGTCATCGTCCTCGACAGCCTGTTCGAGTCACTCGACGTGGAAGAGGAGGTCGCAGCGCGTTACGGAGCCCGTGTCGTTCGCCTGCGCGATCATCCGGAACTCCTTGCCGCCGCCGACGTCGTCGCCCACGTCAGGACGCGAATCGATGCCGAGCTGATCAAGGCGATGCCGTCCTGCCGCGTCATCGCCCGCTTCGGCACCGGGCTCGACACGGTCGACCTCGACGCGGCCGGGCGCGCCGGGATCAGGGTCGTCGGCGTCCGCGACTACTGCATCCCCGAGCTGACGGCCCACACCCTCGCACTGGCGTTCGCCCTCGCGCGACGGCTTCGCACGCTCGACGGTCTCGAGGCAAGCTGGGACGACGTCGCCGCCTCCGTCGCGCTCCCGAGCATGCGGCGCGCGGCGGTGGTAGGGCTGGGATCGGTCGGAGCAGCCGTCGCATCGGCCCTCGCCGCGATGGGCCTCGAGGTCTACGCCGCCACGAGCCGCCCGGATGCAGCCCGAGCCGCAGGGGCAACTCCGCTCACCCTCGAGGAGGCGCTGCAAACAGCGGATCTCGTGCTCCTTCATCTCGCGCTTACCGACGAGACCGCTGGGATCATCGACGAGGCTCGCCTGGGGTTGATGCGATCCGGAGCCGTCCTCGTCAACACGGCTCGGCTCGGCCTGCTCGACGAGCAGGCCGTCGCGGACGCGCTCGTCGACGGACGACTCGGCGGACTCGGCCTCGATGCTCGCCTCACGTCGGACAGCCCGCTGCGACACCTCGTCGGCGACCCGCGCGTCATCGTGACGCCCCACATCGGCTGGTACAGCGAAGCATCCGCCCGGACGCTGCGCGAGCGTGCGATCGGCGACGCGCTCGCGCAAGCCGTCCGCCCCCGACCCGAGGAGGCCTCCGTCAGATGAGCGAGCCCACCAGACCCACGGTCCTCGTGACCGGCGCGGCCTCCGGCATCGGCCAGGCGACAGCGAGGAAGCTCGACGCCGACGGCTGGAACGTCGTCGGCCTCGACCTCGTCGCAGGTAACGGCGTCGAGCACTGCGACGTCACGTCGCGGGAGAGCGTCGAAGCCGCGGTTCGCCGCTGCCTGGAGCGGACCGGCTCGATCGACGCCGTCGTCAACGCGGCGGGGAGCGGACGACCCACACCCTTCCTCGAGGCGACCGACGAAGTCTGGCTCCAGACGCTCGAGGTCAACCTGCTCGGAACCGTGCGCGTCTGTCGCGCCGCGCTTCCTCACCTCGCAGCCTCGTCGGCGCCGAACCGCGGAATCGTCAACTTCACCTCGCAAGCCGCGAAGACCGGCGGTCTCCTGATCGGCGCCCCCTACTCGGCGGCGAAGGCCGCTGTGCTCTGTCTGACGAAGACGATCGCCGCCGAATTCGCCTCGAAGGGAATACGCTGCAACGCGGTCGCGCCCGGGATCGTCGACACCGCGTTCCTCGACGGGGTGCCCGGGATCCGCGCCCGGTCCTCGTCGATTCCGCTCGGGCGAATCGGCCGCCCCGACGAGGTCGCGTCCGTCGTCTCGTTCCTGCTCTCCGATGCCGCCTCCTACCTCACCGGGGAGATCGTGGACGTCAACGGCGGCCTCGTCATGGACTGAGCCGGTGACGGTGCTCTCGTACGACCTCCATCTCCACCCGGCACCTTCGAGGGCGCCGCGCTGGGGGGATGGCGCGGCCGTGCAGAAAGCGGCCGAGGAGGCCGGAGTCCGGGGATTCGTCTGGAAGTCCCACGAGCAACACACGGCCCGGCTCTGCGCAGCGCTGCCTCCGAGCTCGGTGCGGGCGTTCGGTTCCGCCTCGCTCAATCCGTGGGCGACGCCCGACGACGTCCTCCAGGCGATCGAAGACGGCGCCGCGTGGCTGTGGGGGCCGACCGTCTCGCCGGCCGGCGAAGTCCTCTGGGACCTCGACCTCCCGCCGTACTGGCCCGGGCTCGAGCGCGAGCTCCAAGGGCTGAGGCGAAGAGTCGTGCTCGCCACCGGCCATCTCGGCCGGAGCGGGCGCAGCCGCTTCGCCGAGCTCGCGGCCGCGAGCCCGGGCCTCCTTTGCTCGGTGACCCACACGCTGTACGTGCAGCCTGAGGAGCTGCGCCCGCTGGCGGAGCTGGGCGCGGTGTTCGAGATCGACGCGTACACGCTGCGGCACGACCTGCCGGGGCGAGCCCGGCAGCGCCCGGATGACGCCGTCGACGCGCTCAGGAGCATGGGGGCACTCGTCTACTTCACCTCGGACGGCGGCCAGGCGAGCACCGGCAACCCTTTCGTCTTCGGGTCGGAGTCCCTCGACCTGCTCGCGGAGCTCGTCGGCGCCGCGACCGCCGAGGCGCTCGGCGTCGCCGGACCCACCGCGGTCGTCGCCTGGGTCGACGGGGAGGCGAGCTCGTGAAAGCCACCGGCACGGGCATCGTCGTCGGCGCGACCGGAGGGATCGGCGGCGCGTGCGCTCGGGCCCTTGCAGACCGAGCGGCGCGCGTCCTGCTCTGCGGCCGCCGCCGCGAGCTTCTCACGGAGCTTGCAGCCGAGCTCGGGCCTGCGGCGGCTCCGGTCGTAGCGGACATCGCCACCGCCGAGGGACGGAAGACCGTGGCTACCGCCGTCGAAGAACCGCTCAGGTGGGTCGTGCTCGCGCATGGGCTCGCGTTGCGCAAGCCGCTCGTCGAGCTCGAAGGCGCCGAGATCGAGGCGGTCTTCGCCGCGAACCTCGTCGGGCCCGCGCTACTCCTCGGCGAGCTCCTCCGGGTGGAGTGGGCCGAGCCGAGAGCGATCGTCGTGGTCGGGTCCATCTCCGCGAGCCGCGCGCTTCCGAACAGAGCGGTCTACGGCGCAACCAAGGCCGGTATCGAGCATCTCGCCCGCTCGCTCGCCGCCGAGCTCGGGCCGGCCGGCTTCCGCGTCAACATCGTCGCACCCGGCGTCGTCGGAACGCCCTTCCTCGGCGAGGACAGGGAGGCACTTGCGCACTGGGTTGCAAGCCGCGTTCCCACTGGGCGAATCGGGAGACCGGACGAGGTGGCAGAGGTCGTGCGTTATCTGGTCGCGGACGCTCCGGCGTACCTGACGGGCGGACGCATCGCCGTTGACGGCGGCGCGGAGGCGATCGCGTGACGGTGGGACCGCTCGAGGCAGTCGAGAGCCCGATTCGCTTCGCGACCAAGGCGGAGGCCGCCTACGAGGAGATCCGCCGTCGCATCCTCCGCGGGATCTTGCCGCCCGCGTCTCCTCTCAACCAGGACGCCCTCGCGCCCGAGCTCGGCGTCTCGGTGACGCCGGTTCGCGAGGCCGTACGCCGCCTCGAGGCCGAGGGGCTCGTCCAGTTCCAGGCACACAAGTCGGTGATCGTCTCGCCGCTCAGCCGCAGCGAGCTCAGCGAGATCTACGACGTCCGGCTACAGCTCGATCCGTACGCAGCCGCGATCGCGACGACAAAGGCGAGCGAGGCGGCGCTCGAGCACATCGAGCAGATGGCGCGTACGCAGGTGAGCAGCGATCCACTCGAGCAGGTCATGATCAATCGCACGTTCCACCGCGCGATCTACGCCGAGTCGGGCAACAGCCTCCTGATCGGGATCCTCGACCGTCTATGGGAGCGGACCGACCGCTACCGGATCCTGCTCGTCTCGAGCGAGATCGACGTCAAGGCTGTCGTCCGGGAGCACCTCGAGATCGTGGCGGCGATGCGGGCGCGACGCTCTCGTCAAGTCGCGAAGCTGATCCGTGCCCACGTGCTGAAGGCACGGACATCGATCGAGAGCACCCTCGACTGAGACGGACTCTCGGCTCGCCGGCTTGCGGCAAGGCCCATACGGGATTCGAACCCGTGCCGCCGCCGTGAGAGGGCGGTGTCCTAGGCCACTAGACGAATGGGCCGCGTGCGGCGGCCAGTGTACCGAAGCCCGCCCGCCCGGCTCGACCGGACGCGCACCCGGGCGGCGAGGAGAGGCGAGCGCGCCTAGAGCGCGGCGATCTCGGCGAGGAGCGGCCCGGTGTCGAGCGGCGCGTAGCCGAGCATCGCGGCGACGTCCTCGCTCGAGGGCTTCGTCCCCTGCCGGAAGAGCTGGCGCAGGAACGCTCCGGTCTCCGGGTTGCGCCACCAGTCCTCGCCGACCGTCTCGATCAGGTAGCGGCGGAGCTGTGCCGAGCGGATCCAGGCGCGCGTGTAGTCGGCGGAGTAGAAGCCCGCGTCCATGTCCGCGAGGTAGCCGTCGCGGCGGTACCGGATCCCGGTGGCGGCGGTCAGGAGCTCCTCGTACCCGTCGGGGGTGCCGCCGTCGTCGGCGAACCGCGACCAGAACGCGAGCTCGAATTCGAGCTTCGCCACGTAGCGCCGGAAGAGGAGCGCCTCGAGGAACACGGTCGCCTCGGCGTTCTCGGCCGCCTGCTCCTCGGACAGGCCGAAGTGGCGGACGTGCCACCCCGGCTCGCGCGAGATCGCCTCCACGATGTACGAGTAGACCTCCGTCAGGGCGTGGTCGCGCGAGATGCGCCGGAAGGTGTACGGCAGCGTCTCCTCGACGCCGGCGTAGTGGAGCGCGTGTCCCGCCTCGTGCAGGAACGCCTGGTAGTCGTGGAGGCCTCCCTGTGCCCGCGTGATCAGGTGGACGACCCGGGGCGGATCGCTCGCGATCACGCACGCCCGCGGCGCCTTCTGCGGGCGGTCCTCGAGGTCGAGCCTGATGCTCGGCGCGGCGGACAGGTCGAAGCCGAGCTCCGACAGCGTCGCGAGCGAGACCTCGGTCGCGCGCTCCTTCGTGTAGGTCGAGGCGAGCGGCGAGAGCCGCCGCAGGTAGGCCGTGTGGTAGCTCGACGGCTGCTCGGCGCGCGCCGCGCCGAGCAGCCGCTCGAGCCAGCGCTCGCGCAAGCGCGCGAACGCGACCGCCGCCTCGTCGCTCGCAGCCTCGAGGGCCGCGGAGAGCTCGCGCAACGAGATCCCCTTCTCCTCCTCGTTGCGCTCGATCGGGTCGGCGATCCCGGAGAGCTCCCCCGCGAGCTCCTCGCCGGCCCTGACGAGCTCCAGCCGGTCCGGGTTGAAGCGGGCGCTCGCCTCGGCGTGGATCTCGCCGAGCTCCTCGCGGTCGGCGTAGGCCGGGAGCACCGCGAGCCGCGCCTGCGCCGTCCGCAGCGGCATCTCCTCGCCCCGGAACCGGACCCGCTCCGCGAGCAGCCGGTTCTCGAGCGCGTCCTCGGCCTCCGCGAGCGCCGCCGCCACGATCCCGCCCTCGCACGTCTTCCGGAGCCGGTAGCAGAGCTCGCGCTCCTCGCCGGAGGCGGCCTCCTCCGCCTCGCGGAGCGCCTCGAGCTGCCCGCGCGTGAACAGGTCGGCGTACCGGCGGACGATCCGCGCCTGCTCGGACGTCTCCTTCTCCCCGACACGCACCGCCCGCCCTTCCTCCGAGCGCTCGTACAGGTAGCGCGCGAGGCGCTCCTCGAATTCGGCCGGCGTGCGGACGGTGTCGACGGCCACGCGAGCGCGTACCCTAGCCCACCGCCGACCGGCTGGAGGGCGCGACCACCGTGATTCCGCGGACGCGAGCCCGAGTAGCATCGGGGCGTGCCTGCGACCGGCGAGATCGACCGCACGCTCTCGCAGCTCGAAGCGCTCGCCCTCGAGCCGTCGGGGCTCGGCGACGAAGAGACGCTCGCCACCCTCCGGCGGCTCCAGCACCGCCTGCACCGGGCAAGCGAGGACGCGTACGCCCTCCCCGGCCGCGAGCTCGCGGTCGCGCTCGCGGCCGCCCGCGACGCCACCGCGGAGCTCGTCGACGCCGCGGTCGCGGAGGGCCTCGACGCGGCCGCGCTCCGCCTCCACGCGTGGCGGGGCGCGCTCGACCGCGCGCGGCTCGCGCGCCTGCGCGCCGAGGGAGCCTCCCCGCCGAAGCCGGCGCGGGCACCGGAGCGGCCGCGCCTCCACGCCACGTCGATCGCCGTCGTGCTGGCGCTGGCCGGCGCGGCGCTCTTCGCGGCGGGGGCGGGACTCGACGAGTGGCCGCTCTGGGCGGCGGGGATCCTCGCGGTCTGCGGCTCGCTCCTCGCCTACCCGCCGTAGCGCCGCCGCCACCGCGCCCGCCCTAGCCGCCTACCCCCGCCCGCCCGTCGCGGCCGCGCGCAGCCGGGCGAGCGACTCCTCCTTCCCGAGCAGCTCGAGGCTCTCGAACAGGCCCGGCGACACGTTCGAGCCGGTGACGGCGAGGCGGATGGGCGCGAACGCGGCCCGCGGCTTCTGCCCGAGCGCGTCGGCGAGCGCCCGCAGCGCGTCCTCGATCCGCGATGCCTCCCAGGGCTCCACCGAGGCGAGCGCGTCGTGCGCCGCGCGGCAGGTGGCCGGGTCGGCGCCGTCCGGGCTCACCGGCTCGAAGAGGAACCGGGCGAAGCTCGGGTACTGCGAGAGCTTCACGATCTTCTCCTGGACGAGCGGCGCCGAGGCGCGCACCCGGTCCTCGGGCCAGTCGTAGCCCTGCTCGCGGAGGTAGCGCAGGAGCACGGCGGCGTACTCCTCCGGCGGGAGCTCGCGGAGGAAGACCCCGTTCAGCCAGTCGAGCTTCTGGTAGTCGAACGTGGCCGGGCTCGGCACGACGCGCTCGAGGGAGAACCGCTCGATCAGCTCGTGCCGGTGCATGACCGTCGTCTTGTCGTCGTAGCTCCAGCCGAGGAGCGCGAGGAAGTTCATCAGCGCGGGCGGGTAGTAGCCCTCGGCGCGGAACACGTCGATCGAGACGGCGCCGTGGCGCTTCGAGAGCTTCTTGCCGTCGGGCCCGAGGATGTTCGGGACGTGCGCGTACACCGGCGGCTCCGCGCCGAGCGCCCGCAGGATGTTGATCTGGGTCGGCGTGTTCGACACGTGGTCCTCGCCGCGGATCACGTGCGTGATCCGGTCGAGCATGTCCTCCACCGGGCTCGCGAAGTTGTACGTCGGACGGCCGTCGGAGCGCACGATCACGAGGTCGGCGAGGTGCGCGTTCGCGAACTCGATCCGGCCGCGCACCACATCGTCCCACCCGACGACCCCCTCGTCCGGCATCCGGAAGCGGATCGCTCCCGCGTCCTCGTACGCCTTCCCCTCCGCGACCAGCCGGTGGGCGAGCTCCCGCGCCGTCTGCATCCGGTCGAGCTGGAACGTCACCGGCCCGTCCCAGTCGATCCCGAGCCAGCGCAGCGACTCCTGGATCTGCTCGACCGACTCGGCGACCTCGCGGCTCGTGTCGGTGTTCTCGATCCGGAGCAGGCACTCGCCGCCCTGCTGCCGCGCGAACAGCCAGTTGAACAGGAACGTGCGGACGCCGCCGATGTGGAGGAAGCCGGTCGGGCTCGGCGCCATGCGGACGCGGACGGACATCGGGCCGTATCGTAGGGTTGCGATGCTCCTCGGCGCCCACGTCTCCGCTGCGGGCGGGATCGACACCGCGATCGACCGGATCGAGCAGATCGGGGGCGACTGCGTCCAGGTGTTCACGCAGAGCCCGCGCACGTGGCGGCCGACGCGCCACGACCCGAAGGCGATCGAGCGCTTCAAGCGCCGGCGCGCGGAGGCCGGCATCGGCGGGGTCGTCTGCCACGCGCTCTACCTGTGCAACCTCGCAGCGCCCGACGACGCGATCTACGAGAAGTCGATCGCGACGATGCAGGCGACCGTCGAGGTCGCCGGCGCGATCGGCGCGGACGGCGTCGTCTTCCACGTCGGCTCGCACCTCGGCGCGGGGTTCGACGCCGGCCTCGAGCGCGTCTCCGCCGCGCTCGAGCGGATCCTCGAGCGCTGCACGGGGGAGACGTGGCTCCTGATCGAGAACTCGGCCGGCGCGGGCGGCACGATCGGCCGGTCGCTCGAGGAGCTCGCCGCCCTCCACCGAGCGCTCGGCGCCCATGCGCGGCTCGGTCTCTGCATCGACTCCTGCCACCTCTACGCCTCCGGCTACGACGTCACCGACCCGGCGGCGGTCGACGCGCTCGTCCGCGAGATCGACGCGACGATCGGCCTGGAGCGTCTGCGCGCGCTGCACGTCAACGACAGCGCGACGCCGCTCGGCTCCAACGTCGACCGGCACGCCAACCTGCTCGAGGGCCGGATGGGCGAGGGCCTGGGCGCCTTCCTCTCCCACCCGAAGCTCCAGCACCTGCCCGCCTACCTCGAGGTACCGGGCGCGGACGGCCGTGGCCCGGACGCCGGGGAGCTGCGCAAGCTCCGCGAGCTCCACGCCCGCTGGACGTGACCGCGCGGCCGCCGGCGGCGTATCCAGGGGCGTGACGAGCTTCGCGCAGGCCGCCGAGCGGCACCTCGACGACGTCTACGGCTACCTCGCCTGGCTCACCGGCGACCGCTTCGCGGCGGAGGACCTCGCCGCGGAGACGTTCGAGCGCGCGCTGCGACTCTGGTCGCGCTTCGACGAGCGGCGCGGATCGCCCCGCACCTGGCTCTGCCAGGTGGCGCGCACGGTCGCTCTCGACCATTTCCGCTCCGAGCGCCGGCGGCTCCGCCGGGAGACGCTCGCGGCCGTCCCGGAGCGGTACGAGGAGCGCCTCCTCGAGGGGCTCGCTCCCGAGCTCGAGGCCGCGCTCCGGCTGCTGACCGCCGGGGAGCGCGAGGTGATCGCGCTGCGCGTCGTGCTCGAGCTCGATGCGCGGTCCGCCGCGCGCGTGCTCGGCATCTCCGCCACGAACTGCACGACGCGCCTGCACCGCGCGCTCCGCAAGCTCGAGGAGGCGCTCGATGCCGCAGCGTGACCTCGCCCGCGAGCTTCGGGCGGCGCGCCCCGTCGCACCCGGAGCGCTCCGCGAGCGGGTGCGACTCGTGGCCGCGCAGGCCCCGCCGCGGCGGCGCGTCACCCGTCGGCGCGCCGCGGCCGTGCTCGTGCCGGCGGTCGCGGCCGCGGTCGCGGCCGCCGTGCTGTGGCCACGCGCCGCCCCTCCGCCCGCCGAGCGGACCGCCGGCCGGCTCGCGCCGTCGATCGAGCACGGCGCGACCGGAGCCGCGACCGCGAGCGCAGCCACGCCGTCGAGCGCGCCCGCGCCGAGCTCCCGTCGCCTCCAGCGCTACGACGCCTCGCTCGAGCTGCGCGTGCGCGACGCCGCCGCGCTCGCCGCCGCGACGAGGCGGGCGCTCGCGGTCGCAGCCTCGCTCTCGGGCTACCCGCAGTCGACGGACGTGAGCGCGGTCGGGCGCGGCGGCGAGGCCGCGATCGTCCTGCGCATCCCAGTCGGGAACGTGGAGCGGGCGATCCGCCGGCTCTCGGCGCTCGGGACGATCGTCGCCGAGCGCTACCGGGTACGCGACCTCACCGCCGAGGTGCGCGACACCGACCGCCTGATCGCCGGCCTCGAGCGGCGGCTGGCCGCGGCCCGCGCCCGCCCGCAGGACGCCCGTACCCAGCGGCTCGAGGACGCGCTGACCACCCGCGTCCAGGCGCTCCAGCGCGACCGGGCGGCCACCGTCCGCAGCGCCCGCGACGCGACCGTCCGCGTCCAGCTCGCCGTCCGCACCCCCTCCCCACCTCCGCAGCCCGCACGCCGCGGGCCGCTGCACGGGATCGGCGTCGCCTTCCGGTGGCTCGGCATCGGCCTCCTCTACGCGCTCGCGCTCGGCGTGCCGCCGGCCGCCGTGCTCACCGGCGCGCTCCTCGCCGCGCGGACGCTCCGCCGCCGCCGCGACGAGAGCCTGCTCAGCCGGCCTTGATCTGGGCGAAGACCCGGAACGTGGGCTCGCCGACCGGCAGCTCGCCGAACTCCGGGTTGACGCACGCCTCCCGATCCGACCGCGACGCGTACGTCGACTCGATCTCGGACTTGCACATCGGCAGCGGCTGCCGCACGGCTCGGATCGCGCCGAAGCCGGCCCGACGTCGCTCGGCCGCGCGGAGCATGTCCAGGTCGATCTCGACGTCGTAGATCTTCTGCATGCACCCGACGTACGTGTGCCCCCAGGCCTCGTACGAGTAGACGAACGGGCAGCTCCGGGAGAGGCAGGCACCGGGGTAGACGACCTTGTCGCAGTGCACCTCGCAGCGACGGCATTCCATCTCCTCCTGCGGGTGGAGCGGGAGCGCGAGCGGCGCGGTCTGCTGTCCTTGCATCCCGGACATTGTCGGGGTGTTCTCCCGCAACCGCAAGACTTGACTTCCACCGCCGGTCGCGCTAGCGGCCGGACCGGCCCCCTCCGACCACTAGGCTAGGGCGCGGTGGCGCGAACGATCGTCCGGAGCTCGCTCGCGCTGACGCCTGCGGTCCTCGTGCTCCACTACGCGTTCGGCGTGAGCGGGACGCCGACGTTCGTGCTCTCCGCGATCGCGCTCGCCCCGCTCGCGTTCCTGATCGGCGAGGCGACCGAGCAGATCGCCGAGCACACCGGCCCCGGCGTCAGCGCCTTCCTGAACGCGAGCTTCGGGAACGCGCCCGAGCTGATCATCGCCCTGTTCGCCGTCGACAGCGGGCTGCCGAACGTCGTGCGCGGGTCGATCACCGGGTCGGTCGTCGGCACCGCCCTGCTCGTCTTCGGCGCTGCGCTCGCGGTCGGCGGGGACGCTCCCGCCGACCGCCGCTCGATCGCGCTCCAGGCGGGCGCCGTGGTGGCGGCGACGCTGCTCTTCCTCGTCCCGTCGGTGCCCGGGTGGCACGGCGACTACCGGCGGCACAGCCTCTACGTGCTCACGCTTCCGGTCGCGGCGGCGCTCCTCGTCCTCTACGTCGCGATCACGACGTACAACCTCCGCCGGCACCGGGCCGCGCACACGGCGGCGCCCGCCGAGGGAGCGTGGTCGCTGCCCGCGGCGCTCGCGGCGCTCGCCGTCGCGACGGCGGCGACGGCGTTCGTCTCCGACCTCCTCGTCCACTCCCTGGACGCGTTCGGGCACGCGCTCGGCCTCTCGCAGTTCTTCGTCGCCGTGGTGATCGTGGCGATCGTCGGCAACGCCGCCGAGCACGGCGGCGCGGTCGTGACCGCGCGCGGCGGGGACCCGCGACTCGGGGCGGAGATCGCGATCTCGTCGGCGATGCAGGTCGCCGTCTTCATCGCGCCCACCGTCGCCCTGCTCTCGGTCCTCGTCGGCGACGACCTGCCGCTCGCGTTCCGCCCGATCGAGCTCGTGACGATGGGCGGCGCCGCGGCGGCCGCCGGCCTGCTCGTCGCGAACGGCCGCACGACGCGGCGCGAGGGCTACGCGCTGCTCGGGCTCTACGCCGTCGCGGCCGTCGCGTTCGGGCTCGCCGGCGACCGCTGAGGCCGCGGCGGCCCAACGGGTCGGCCTCCCGGCGGCGCCGCGCGCGCTCAGGCGGCGCGGGCCCGGGTCCCGAGGGCCTGCGGCACGAGCTCGATCGCCCGCTCCACGTCGTCGTCGTCGACGTCGAGGTGCGTGACCGCACGTAGGATGTCCGGCCTGATCGTCGCCGAGAGCCCGACGCCGGCCTCGGCGAGCCGGGCGAGCGCCTCCTCGCTCGAGAGGCCGAGCACGCCGACGTCGACCTGTACGAAGTTCGTCTCGACCCGTCCGGCGACGGGCACGCCCCGCTCCTGCCACCCCTGTGCGAGCCTGCGGGCGCGGGCGTGGTCGTCGGCGAGCCGCTCGACGTTGTGCTCGAGCGCGTAGAGCCCGGCGGCGGCGACGACCCCGGCCTGCCGCATCGCCCCGCCGAAGCGGTGCTTCTCCACCCGGGCGCGCGCCATCAGCTCGCGCGAGCCGGCGATCACCGCCCCGAGCGGGCAGCCGAGCCCCTTCGAGAGGCAGAGCGTCACCGTGTCGAAGCCGTGCGCGAGCGCGGCGGCCGGCACGCCGAGCGCGACCGCCGCGTTCGCGATCCGGGCCCCGTCGAGGTGGAGGGCGAGGCCGAGCTCGCGCCCGGCCGCGACGACCGCGCGGAGCTCGTCCAGCGGCCACACGGCACCGCCCGCCTGGTTGTGCGTGTTCTCGACCGCGACGACGGAGGCGCGCGGGACGTGGAAGCGGTCGGACGGGCGGACGGCGGCGCGGAGCTGCTCCGGCGAGAGGCGTCCGCGCTCGCCCGGGAGCCCGCGCGTCTGCAGGCCGGCGTGCGCCGCCGCGCCGCCGAGCTCGGCGATGACGAGGTGCGCGGTCTCCTCGACGAGGAGCTCCGTCCCCCGCTCGCCGAGGATCGCGAGCGCGATCTGGTTCGCCATCGTGGCCGTCGGCAGGTAGACCGCCTCCTCCATCCCGAGGAAGCGGGCGGCGCGCTCCTCGAGCGCGAGCACGGTCGGGTCCTCCCGGCGCTGCTCGTCCCCCACCTCGGCCGCCGCCATCGCGGCGCGCATGCCGGGCGAGGGCCTCGTCTGCGTGTCGGAGCGGAGGTCGATCACGGCGCGCCGCTCACCGGGAGAGGCCGACCGACCCGTCGGCGGCGAGCGTCCAGTGCGGGCTGGGCGCGAAGCAGGCCCGCGCCCGCGCGAGGTCGGCGACGCCGAGGGTCACGAGCGACACCCGCTGCTCCACGGCGAGAGCATAGGGCTACGGTGTCGGCGTGGACCTCGAGCTGCTCGAGCGCGAGCTCGCCGGCGAGCCTCCCTACCGGCTCCGGCAGGTGTGGGAGTGGGCCGCGCGCGGCGCCACCTCCTACGGCGGGATGACGAACCTGCCCGCGCCGCTACGGGCGCGGCTCGAGCAGCGGGTGCCCTTCTCCTCGCTCGAGCTCGTCCAGGAGGCGCGGTCGCGCGACGGCACCGTCAAGGCGCTCTTCCGCACCGCCGACGGCCACCCGGTCGAGGCGGTGCTGATGCGCTACCGCGACGGCCGCCGCTCCGTCTGCGTCTCCTCGCAGTCGGGCTGCCCGCTCACGTGCACCTTCTGCGCGACCGGGCGGATGCGCTTCCGGCGGAACCTGACCGCGAGCGAGATCCTCGACCAGGCGCTCCACTTCCGCCGGGCCGAGCCCGTCGACCACGCCGTCTTCATGGGCATGGGCGAGCCGATGATGAACCTCGACGCGGTGCTCGCGGCGGCGCGGCGGCTGCCGGATCTCGGCGTGACGCACCGCCGGACGACGGTCTCGACCGTGGGCTGGCTGCCCGGCCTGCGCCGCTTCGTCGACGAGGTCGCGGAGCCGATCCGGCTCGCGCTCTCGCTGCACGCGCCGACGGACGCGCTGCGGAGCGAGCTGATGCCCGTCAACGACCGCTACCCGCTCGCGCAGGTCGTCGCCGAGTGCGCCCGCTACGCGGCGCTCCGCGCGCGCAAGGTGTTCGTCGAGTACGTGCTCCTTGCCGGCGTCAACGACCGGCGCGAGCACGCGACGGCGCTCCTCGAGCTCCTCGACCCGGCGCTCTTCAAGGTCAACCTCATCCCCTACAACCCGACCGGCGCCTTCCGCGCGTCGTCGCGCGAGGCGATCGCGGCCTTCAAGCGCGTCCTCGAGCGCGGAGGCCTGCCGGCGACGGTGCGCCTGACCCGCGGCCGCGACATCGCCGCCGCCTGCGGCCAGCTCGCCGCCCGCGCCGCCTAGCCCGAGCTGCGCGCGACGACGGCGCGGAGCCGGGCCCGCACCTCGGCCGCGATCTCGGCGAGCTCACCCGCGCCGGCGATCGAGAGCATCCGCTCCGGGTCGACCGCCGCGATCCGCGTCTCGCCGTCGCGCACGTAGACGACCACGTTGCACGGCAGCAGGACGCCCACCTCCGCCTCCGCCTCGAGCGCACGGCGCGCGAGCGGCGGGTTGCAGGCGCCGAGGATCACGTACGGCTCGGTCTCGGCGCCGAGCTTCTCGCGGAGCGTCGCCTGGACGTCGATCTCGCAGAGGACGCCGAACCCCTCGGCGCGCAGCTCCTCGCGCACGCGCTCGACCGCCTCCCCGAACGGGCGGCTCGTCGCGGCCGCGATCGTGTAGCCGGCCATCAGGCGGCGCTCTCGAGGAGCGAGCTCAGCGAGCGGACCTGCGCCCGCAGCGCACCGCAGACCTCCTCGCACAGCGCGAGGACGGTCGGATCGGCGATCCGGTAGTAGGCGCGGGTGCCCTGCTTGCGGCGCGCGACGACCCCCGCCTCGCCGAGGACGGCGAGGTGCCGCGAGACGTTCTGCTGGGAGCAGCCGACCGCGAGCGCGAGCTCGCCGACGCTTCTCTCCCCCGCGCGCAGCCGGTCGAGGAGGCGAATCCGGACCGGCTCGGCGAGGACCTGGAAGCGCCGCGCGACCAGCGTCACGACGGCCTCCGGGAGCGGCTCGGGCGCGCCGGGAATACCGTTCACCATTTTGTAGTTGTATAGCTGTAGATTCAGCGTCCGTCAACCCTGGAGGTCAGATGCACACCGACGTCGGCACCGACACCTTCGCCCGCGACGTGCTCGAGCGCTCGCACGAGCGCCTCGTCCTCGTCGACTTCTGGGCCGGCTGGTGCGGCCCGTGCCTGCTGCTCGGGCCGGTGCTCGAGCGCGAGGTCGAGGCTCGCGACGGGCAGGTCGCGCTCGCCAAGGTGGACGTCGACGCGCACCCCGAGCTCGCGACGCGCTTCAGCATCCAGGGGATCCCGGCGGTGAAGGCCTTCCGCGACGGCGAGATCGTCGGCGAGTTCGTCGGCGCCCTGCCGCCCGCCGCGGTCGCCCGCTTCCTCGACGAGCTCGTCGCCGAGCCGGTCGGCTGAGGGCCTTCGTCCGGGCCGGCGCGGTCAGCTCCGCGCCACGAGCGCCGGGTGGCAGGCGGCGAGGCCGCGCTTCTCCAGGTAGCGCTGGTGGGCCTCCTCGGCCGACCAGAAGACCGGCGCGTCCTCGATCAGGGTCACGACCGGCTTCGTCAGCCGCTCCTGGACGCGGGCGCGGGAGGCCTCCGCGGCCGCCCGCTGCTCCTCGTCGTGGACGAAGATCACCGAGCGGTACTGGTCGCCGACGTCCGGCCCCTGCCGGTTGAGCTGGGTCGGGTCGTGGCTCGCCCAGAACACCGCGAGCAGCGCCTCGTACGGGAGCCGCTCCGGGTCGTAGGTCACCTCGACCACCTCGGCGTGGCCGGTCGTGTGCGAGCAGACCTCCTCGTAGGTCGGGTGCTCGGTGTGGCCGCCGGCGTAGCCGACCCTCGTCGCGGTCACGCCCTCGAGCCCCCGGAAGGCGGCCTCCACCCCCCAGAAGCAGCCGGCGCCGAAGGTCGCCGTCTTCACGCCTCCTCCAACTCGAGCGCGGCCGAGTTGATGCAGTAGCGACGCCCGGTGGGAGCGGGCCCGTCGGGGAAGACGTGCCCGAGATGGCCACCGCAGGAGGCGCACAGCACCTCCGTCCGGACGAGGCCGTGGCTCGTGTCGGTCTCCTCGGCGACCGCGTCGGGGCTCGCCGGCGCGGAGAACGCCGGCCAGCCGCAGCCCGAGTCGTACTTCGCCTCGGCGGCGAAGAGCGCGGCGCCGCAGCCCGCGCACCGGTACGTGCCGGGCGCGAAGACCCGGTCGTACGCGCCGGAGAACGGGGCCTCGGTGCCCTTCTCCCGCAGGATCCGGTAGCGCTCCGGGCCGAGCCGCTCCCTCCACTCGGCCTCGCTCCTGACGACCTTGGCCACGTCCGGTGCCCTAGGGCAGGGTGATGTCGTAGAGCGAGTAGGCCTTGCCACCGAGGGCGATCTCGACCTTCCCGGTCGCCCCCGCGAAGCGCCCCGAGCCCTTGCTGATCGCAACCGTGTACGGCGGGTGCGCGAGCGGGACGTCGAGGCCGTTGGCGACGATCGACCCGCCGGGGAGCTTCGTCACGGTGTCGATGTCGGTCGTCCCCTTGCAGCCCCCGCCGCCGCTCGAGCAGCTTCCGTGCAGCTCGTAGCTGAACGTCGTCGTCCCGAGCATGCGGTTGTTCGCCGCGTTGAACGGATTCGGCCCGTTCGCGAACAGGTGCAGCGTGACCCGGAAGTGCCGAACCCCCTGCGCGTCCTTCCACTGGTAGGTCGCCTCCTGGATGAACCGGACCTGGAAGGTGAGGTGCGTCGCCGCGCGCTCGGCGCCCGCGCCCGCCGGGACGAGCAGCGCGAGGAGGACGGCGAGCGGAACGAGGGGGCGCATCGTCTCCATTCTAGGGGCCGGGGAGCCCCGCCGAAGGCGGGGCCCCGTCCCTGCGTCCTCCTCTAGCCGCTGGACGTCGTCGCGGTCGCGCACTCGGAGCAGGTCTTGTACCCGCCGGAGTACTTCGCCACGAACGCCGCTACGTCCTGGATCTGACTCTGCGTCAGCACCTTCCCGAACCCGACCATCTGCGTCGGGTAGAGCGGCAGCGCCGCCGGCAGGCCGTTCGTGATCGCCGCGACGGCGACGGCGTACGGGGCGTGGATGTGGTTGAAGTTCATCCCGAGCTGGCCGTACGCCATGGGACCCGCCGCCTTCATGGTGTGGCAGGCGTAGCAGAAGTACGTGTTGAAGATCTTGTACCCGTTGGCGATGTTCGCGCTGGCGGGTATCACGTCACGCGGCGTGTTGCGCTGGGCGAGGCTGGCGGGCGTGACGAGCGCCACCGCGCCGGCCACGACCGCGACCCCGACTGCGACACGACGACCAATCTGGAACCGACTCATCGCCCTCCTCGAAGTTCGACCGCCCTCATGGTCTAGGGACCGTTCGCGCCTGAGCGCTACCGGGACTTTTACACGAGACGGGCGGACGCGTCATCTTTCTCGGTCGGCGGCCGCGGCTCGGTGGCCCCGGGCTTCGGATCCGAGGCGCCCGCCGCGGCCTCCGGGAAGGCGTACCGGACGACCGGCGTCCTGGCGGCGCGGACCTCGTCGAGACGCCCCACCGGGCAGCCGTGGGGCGCCCCGTGGACGAGCTCGGGCTCCTCCCGAGCCTCCCGCGCGATCGCGAGCATCGCGTCGGCGAAGGCGTCGAGCGTCTCCTTCGTCTCCGTCTCGGTCGGCTCGATCATCAGCGCCTCCGGCACCACGAGCGGGAAGTAGATCGTCGGCGGATGGAAGCCGAAGTCCATCAGCCGCTTGGCGACGTCGAGCGCGCTGACCCCGTGCTCGCGCTTGAGCGTCTTCGCGCTGAGGACGAACTCGTGCATGCACAGCCGGTCGTAGGGCAGGTCGTAGGCGTCGCGGAGCCGGGCCAGCAGGTAGTTGGCGTTCAGCACCGCGATCTCGCTCATCCGCCGGAGGTCCGGCCCCCACGCGCGCATGAACGCGTACGACCGGACGAACACGCCGAACGGCCCCGTGTAGCCGCGCACCTTGCCGATCGACTTCGGCCGGTCGTACTCGAGCCGGTACGAGTCGCCGTCGCGGACGACGACCGGGACCGGGAGGAACGGCTCGAGCTGGGCGCGGACCGCGATCGGCCCACCGCCGGGCCCGCCGCCGCCGTGCGGCTGCGCGAACGTCTTGTGCAGGTTGATGTGGACGATGTCGAACCCCATGTCGCCCGGGCGCGAGATCCCGCAGACCGCGTTGAGGTTCGCGCCGTCGTAGTACATCAGCGCTCCCGCGCCGTGGAAGATCTCCCGGATCTCGTCGATCGCCTCCTCGAAGAGGCCGAGCGTCGAGGGGTTGGTCAGCATCAGCCCGGCGGTGGTGTCGTCGACCTTCGCCCGCAGGTCGCCGAGGTCGAGGTTCCCGCGCTCGTCGGTCGCGACCTTCGTCAGCTCGTAGCCGGCCATCGTCACGCTCGCGGGATTCGTCCCGTGCGCGGTGTCCGGGATCACCACCCGGCGCCGCCGCTCGCCCTCGCCGCGCTCGTCGAAGTACGCCTGCATGAGCAGGAGGCCCGTGAGCTCCCCCTGGCTGCCGGCCGCGGGCTGGAGGCTCACCGCGTCGAGACCGGTGATCTCGCGGAGGATCTCGCCCAGCCGCCACTCGAGCTCGAGCGCGCCCTGCGCCGCGTCGTCGTCGGCGAGCGGGTGCAGGTCGCGGAATCCGGGCAGCCCGACGAGCCGCTCGTTGACGCGCGGGTTGTACTTCATCGTGCAGGAGCCGAGCGGGTAGAAGCCGGTGTCGACGCCGAAGTTGCGCGTGGAGAGCTCGGTGAAGTGGCGCAGCACCTCCGGCTCGGCCACCTCCGGGAGGCGCGGCGGGGCCGCGCGCGCGAGCCCCTCCGGGACGGGCGGCACGGGCAGCGGCGGCCGCGGCACCTCGAGCCCGCGACGGCCCGGGCGCGAGCGCTCGTAGATGAGCGGGGTCATGCGGCGAGCGCCTCGACGAGCCGGTCGACGTCCTCGACCGTGCGCTTCTCGGTCACGGCGACGAGGAGCACGTCGTCGAGCCCCTCGTAGTCGCGGCCGAGCGGGTAGCCGGGGTTGACGCCCCGGGCGCGCGCGGCCCGGACGGCGTCGCGGGCGTTCCGTCCGACGCGCACGGCAAACTCCTTGAACGTTGCCTTCTCCGGGAACGCAGACCCGAAGCCCCGCTCCTCCAGGCGCTCCTTCGCGTACGCGGCGAGCGCCATGCAGGTCTCCCCCGTCTCCCGCAGCCCCTGCGGGCCGAGGAGCGACAGGTGCACGAGCCCCGCGAGCGCGAGCAGGGTCTGGTTCGTGGTGATGTTCGAGGTCGCCCGCTCGCGCCGGATGTGCTGCTCGCGCGTCTGCAGGGTCAGCACGTAGCCGCGCCTGCCCGCGGCGTCCACGGTCTCGCCGACGATCCGGCCCGGCAGTCGCCTGATCAGGCGCTCCCGGGCGGCGAGGAAGCCGTAGTGCGGCCCGCCGTAGCTGCGGTAGTTGCCGACCGACTGCCCCTCGCCGATCGCGAGCTCGCAGCCGTAGCGTCCGGGCGCCTCGAGCACGCCGAGGCTCATCAGGTCGACGTGGGCGACCGGCAGCGCCCCGGCGTCGAGCGCCGCCGCGGCCAGCTCCGGCGCCGGCTCGAGGCAGCCGAAGAAGTTCGGCTGCTGGAAGATCACCGCGGCCGCGTCCGCCGCGGCGGCTCGCAGGCGGTCCGGATCGGTCGTGCCGCCCTCGTGCGGCACCTCCACCACCTGCAGGCCGAAGCCGCGGGCGTAGGTCTTGACCACCTGCCGCACCTGCGGGTTCAGCGTCTCGGCGAGCACGACCGTCGTCCGCCCGGTCTCCGCCTTCGCCACGAGGCAGGCGTCGGCGGCGACCGTCGTGCCGTCGTAGCCGGAGGCGTTGGAGACGTCCATCCCGGTCAGCTCGCAGATCGCGGTCTGGTACTCGAAGATCGCCTGGAGCACGCCCTGGGAGAGTTCCGGCTGGTAGGGCGTGTAGGCGGTCAGGAACTCGCCGCGCTGGAGCACGGCGTCGACGACGGCGGGCACGTAGTGGTCGTAGATCCCCGCGCCGAGGAACGAGAGCTCGTCGACCGTGTTCCGGGAGGCGAGCTCCTCGAGGTGGCGCGCGAGCTCCGCCTCGGCGAGCGCCGGCGGCACCGCCAGCGGCCGGTCGAGCCGGACGCCGGCGGGGAGGTCGCGGAAGAGCTCCTCGACCGAGGCGACGCCGATCGTCGCCAGCATCTGCTCGCGATCCTCGTCGGTGAGCGAGACGTAGCTCACGCGCGGCTCACTGCTCGGCGAGCACCCGGCGGTACGCCTCGGCGTCGAGCAGCCCCTCCCGCTCGGACGGATCGTCGAGCCGGATGCGGACCAGCCACCCCTCGCCGTAGGGATCCTCGTTGACGGTCTCCGGCGCCCGCACGACCTTCTCGTTCACCTCGAGCACCTCGCCCGAGAGCGGCGCCACGAGCTCCGAGACCGCCTTCACCGACTCGACCTCGCCGTACGGCGCGCCCTTCGTCACCTTCGCGCCGGGCTCGGGCGCCTCGAAGTGCACGAGCTCGCCGAGCGAGTCGGTGGCGTACCAGGTGATCCCGAGCACAGCCTCGTCGCCGTCGACTCTCGCCCAGTCGTGCTCGGCGTTGTAGAGCAGGTCCTCCGGATACGACTCCGCCGCGGGCACGTTCACTCCTCTCGCTTGTAGATCGGCTTGGCCACGACCTCGCCCCGCCGGGGCCGGCCGCGCACGTCGACGACGATCTCGGTCCCCGGCGCCGAGGCCGCAGCGGGAACGTACCCGAGACCGATCCCGACCCCGAGCATCGGCGACAGCGACCCGGAGGTGACCTCCCCGCCGCCGGCGATCGCCATGCCCTGCCGGGGGATCGCCCGCTCGACCATGCGGAAGGCGACGAGCTTCCGCTCCGGGCCGCGCGCGGCCACCTCGCGCAGCGCGGCGGCGCCGATGAAGTCGGTGTCGAGCGCGCAGACCCAGCCGAGCCCGCTCGAGATCGCGTCCCAGCCGGGCCCGATGTCGTTGCCGTGCAGCGGGTAGCAGACCTCGAGCCGGAGGGTGTCGCGGGCGCCGAGGCCGCAGGGCGGGATGCCCCGGGCGAGGATCGCCTGCCAGAGCGCCGGGGCGTCCTCCGCCATGCAGGCGAGCTCGACCCCTTCCTCGCCGGTGTAGCCGGTGCGGTTGACCATCACCTCGATGCCGTCGAGCGTGCCCATCGCCCACGTGAACGCGCGCTCGTGCGTCAGGCCGAGCCGCTCGACCGCACGCGGGCCCTGCACGGCGAGGAGCGCGTACTCGTCGGAGACGTCGCGGACGTCCGAGCCGCGCGGCGCGTGCGCCGCGATCCAGCCGACGTCCGTCTCCCGGTTGGCGGCGTTGACGACGAGCAGGTACCGCGCCTCGCCGGTGCGGTAGACGATCAGGTCGTCGATCACGCCGCCTTGCTCGTTGCAGAGCAGCGTGTACTGGGCCTCGCCGACCGCGAGCCTCGCGACGTCGTTCGAGAGCACGCGCTGGAGCAGGTCGCGCGCCTTCGGGCCTTCGACCTCGACCTCGCCCATGTGCGAGACGTCGAACACCCCCGCGTCGGTCCGCACCGCCTTGTGCTCGGGGATCACGCCCGCGTACTCGAGCGGCATCTCCCAGCCGGCGAACGGGACGAGCTTCGCGCCGGCGGCGACGTGCTGCGCGTAGAGCGGCGTCCGGCGAAGGGCGGTCTGCATCCCCGCGGATGCTAGTGAGCCGGGGAGGACGCCCCGGCGGTCGTCCGGCGGCCGGAGGCCGCTAGCCGTCGCGCAGGAAGGAGGGCACGTCCAGGTCGGCCTCGAACTCCGGCGGCCGCCCGGCGACCGTCGCGGGCTCGAGCGCCCGGCCCCGCCGCCGGCGCTGCTGGCCGAAGCCGGTCGCGATCACCGTCACCCGCACCTGCTCGGCCTGGGCCTCGTCGATCACGGCGCCGAAGATGACGTTCGCGTTCGGGTCGGCCGCGCTCGTCACCACCTCGGCCGCCTCGTTCACCTCGAACAGGCCGAGGTCGGGCGGCCCGGTGATGTTGAGCAGGATCCCGGTCGCGCCCTCGATCGACGACTCGAGGAGCGGCGAGGAGACCGCGGCGCGGGCGGCCTCGACGGCGCGGTTCTCCCCTTGGGCGACGCCGATGCCCATGAGGGCCGAGCCCGCCTCGCGCATGATCGTGCGCACGTCGGCGAAGTCGAGGTTGACGATGCCCGGCACGGTGATCAGGTCGGTGATGCCCTGGACGCCCTGGCGGAGGACGTCGTCGGCCATCTTGAACGCATCCGAGAGCGGCGTCTTCTTCTCGACCACCTGCAGGAGGCGGTCGTTCTCGATCACGATCAGCGTGTCGACCTTGTCGGCGAGCTCGACGATCCCCTGCTCGGCCTGCTGCGCGCGCCGCCGGCCCTCGAAGCTGAACGGCCGCGTGACGACGCCGACGGTGAGCGCCTCGAGCTCGCGGGCGAGCTCGGCGACGATCGGCGCGCCGCCCGTGCCCGTGCCCCCGCCCTCGCCGGCGGTGACGAAGACCATGTCCGCGCCTTTCAGCGCCTCCTTCAGCTCGTCGCGACTCTCCATCGCGGCAGCGTGGCCGACCGTCGGGTCGGCCCCGGCGCCGAGCCCGCGCGTCGCCTTCGCGCCGATGTGGATCTTCACGTCGGCGTCGCACATGAGGAGCGCCTGCGCGTCGGTGTTGACGGCGACGAACTCGACCCCGGTGAGGCCGGCGTCGACCATCCGGTTGACCGCGTTCGTCCCCCCGCCGCCGACGCCGACGACCTTGATCACCGCGAGGTAGTTGCCGGAGCGATCTCTCACCGTCTCGATCTTCTTCTCGGTCTTGCTCAACTCAACCTTGATGCCCAGGGTACGGGTCGGGGGACCGCGTGTCAACGCGGAAAACTGCCGGCTCGAGTGGCATCAACCTCGACCTCAACCTGAGACTCGAGGGTTGAGGAGCCGGAGGACGGGCCGTTCCGGGACGCTGACGTCGAGGTAGCCGGCGCTCGTCGGGCCGGCCGCGACCGCGTGCAGGATGCGCCGGGCGATCGCGAGCTTGAGGTACAGGTCGCCGAGGTCGCCGAAGCGGATCTCGAGCCCGGAGCGCAGCACGAGCGTCAGCTCCGAGCGCGAGGCGCGCACGAAGCGGACGGGGCTCGGGAAGGAGCGCGGCGAGAGCGGCGCGAGCGCGGCGGCCGCGATCCGGCCGTCGAAGGGGCCGAGCGTCTCGCCCGGCACGACGGGGGTGCCCGCCGGCACGTACAGCCGCGGCAGGGGGCTCCGCCGCGGGGAGCGGAGCTCCCGCAGCACCCGCCCGCGGGCGGAGACGAGCCAGGTGCTCGCCCCGCGGCGCAGGAGGAGGACCGGGCGCTCCGGCGTCACCACCACCCGCAGCGTGTGCGGGAACTCCCGGTCGTAGCGGACGCCGACGACGTCCGGCAGCGTCGCGACCCGCCGCCCGATCTCGGCGGCGCCGATCCGCAGCAGGCTGCGCCCGAGCTCGGGCGCGAGCGCGGCGCGCAGCTCCGCCTCGACGTGCCCGCTCCCGCCGACGATCTCGAGCTTCCGCACCGCGAACATCGAGGTGTCGAGCGCGGCGACGTAGCCGCCCGCGAGCAGGGCGACGACCGCGCCGGCCACCGCGAGCGCGCGCGCGCTCGGGAGCAGGCGGCGAAGGCCCGACCGCCCCGGCTCGGGGCGCGACCGCCGCGCCCTCGTTCTCCGCGCCACGGCCGGGACTTCGCCGGGGCCGCGCGGTTCCCTACCCCGCGGGCCCGAGCGGCGGCAGCGCGAGCGGCCCCAGGAAGCGCACCTCGTGCTCGAGCACGATCCCGAACAGCTCGTACACGCGCCGGCGGGCCTCGACCATCAGCGCGAGGCAGTCGGCCGAGGTGGCGCCACCGCCGTTCTCGATGAAGTTCGCGTGCCGCGCCGAGATCACGGCGCCGCCCGCCCGCGCGCCCTTCAGCCCGCAGGCCTCGATCAGGCGTCCGGCGCTGTCGCCGGGCGGGTTCTTCCAGACGCTCCCGAACGTGCGCCTGGTGGTCGGCTGCGTCGCCTTGCGCCGCGCGGCGAGCGCGGCGACCTCGGCCTTGATCGCGTCCCGGTCGCGCCGGTGAAGCTGGAGCCGGACACGGACGACCACCTGTCCATCGCGGAGCGACGAGCGGCGGTAGGCGAGGTCGAGCTCGTCGGGGCCGAGCGTCGCCTCGCCCGCCGCGTCGACCACGGTCGCGTCGAGCAGCACGTCGCGGAACTCGACGCCGTACGCGCCGGCGTTCATCCGCACGCCCCCGCCCACCGTCCCCGGGATCGCGGACGCGAACTCGAGCCCGCCGAGACCGGCCGCGCGCGCCCGGTGGAGGCAGACGGCGTTCGTCGCCCCGCCGCCGGCGACGAGCACCGTCCCGGCCGCGCGCGCCTCCGCGAGCGCCCCCTCGAGCCGGACGACCACGGCCTCGACGCCCCGGTCGGCGGCGAGGACGTTCGAGCCGAGCCCGATCACCTCGACCGGCAGGCCGGCGGCGGCCGCGCGCGCGAACGCCTCCCGCAGCTCCGCGACCGAGCGCGGCCGCGCGAGGTAGCGCGCCGGCCCGCCGGTGCCGATCGTCGTGAGCCGCGCGAGGGGGACGTTCTCCTCGAGCCTCACGCGAGCCTCTCGCGCAGGAGCCCGGGGGCGCGGTCGACGTCGCCGGCTCCGAGGACGAGCACGACCTCGCCGGGAGCCGCGCGCCGCGCCAGGTAGGCGACGCCGTCCTCGACCGTCGGCGTCCACGCCGGGAGGCGGCCCCGGTCCGAGAGCGCGTCGACGACGAGCTTCCCGGTCACGCCGGGCTGCGGCGCCTCGCGCGCGGCGTAGACGTCGGTGACGGCGACGTCGTCGGCGGCGGCGAGGGCGGCGCCGAGCTCGGCCGCGAGGTGGCGCGTCCGCGAGTAGAGGTGGGGCTGGAAGAGGACGCGCAGAGGGCGGCCCGGGAAGCGCTCGCGCGCCGCGGCGATCGTCGCGGCGATCTCGGTCGGATGGTGCGCGTAGTCGTCGACGACCATCACCCCGGCGACCTCGCTCGCCGCGAAGCGCCGGCCGGTCCCGGCGAAGCGCGCGAGCGCGGCCTCCGCCTCCGGGCGCGGCACGCCGGCGAGCTCGAGCGCGGCGAGCGCCGTGCCGGCGTTCCGCCGGTTGTGCTCGCCCGGGAGGGCGAGCGCGCCCCCGTACGGCGGCGCGTCCCGCACGACATGCCGCGCCCGCGCGAGCCAGCGGGCGAACTCGTCTTCGAGCTCGGCCAGCGAGCGGAACGCGCTGTGGTGGTCGAGCTCGACGTTCGTCACCACGGCGATCGTCGCCGGCAGCCCGAACACGGTGCGGTCGGACTCGTCGCCCTCGACGACGAGCCAGCCCTCGCCGGCCCCCGCGTTCGCCCCGAGCTGCGGCACCGGCGCCCCGATCAGCCACGCGGGGTCGTGGCCGGTCTCGCGCAGGACGAACGCGATCATCGCCGCCACCGTGCCCTTGCCGTGCGTGCCGGCGACGACGATCGACGATCGGAGCGCGACGAGCTCGGCGAGGAACGCGGCGCGCGGGCGGCCCGGGACGCCCGGGTAGGCGGCCGAGACGACGACCTCCCACCCGGCCGGGACGACCGGCTCGGGCGCGAGCGCGAGCTCGATCCCGTCCAGGCCGTCGAGGTAGGGGGTGCGGACGCGGTCCCAGCCGCCGACCTCCGCCCCCCAGGCCCGCGCGAGCCGCGCGTAGGCGGAGAGCCCGGCGCCCCCGATCCCGACGAACCAGAGGCGGCGACCCGCGAGCGCCGGCCCGGCCCGCGCGCCGTCAGCCGCCGGCAAGCTCGATCAGCCCCTCCGCGACCTCGGCCGCCGCGTCGGGCCGCGCCGCGCGCAGCATCGCCTCGCCCATGCGGGCGAGGCGCGCCGGGTCGCCGAGCAGCGAGCGCACCCGGTCGGGCAGGTGGCCGAGGTCGAGCTCCCGGACGAGCTCGGCGCCGCCCGCCCGCACGAAGTGCTCGGCGTTCCTCGCCTGGTGGTCGCCGGTCGCGAACGGGTACGGCACGAGGATCGCGGGGCGGCCGGCGGCGGCGATCTCCCAGACCGCGCTGCCCGCACGGGAGAGCACGAGGTCGGCGGCGGCGTAGGCGGCCCCGATCCGGTCGGTCGAGGCGATCATCCGGTAGTCGGGGCGGCCGACGCGGCGGCGGAGCCTCGCGAAGTCGCGCTCCCCGGTGATGTGCAGGATCGCCGGGCCGGCGGCCGCGAACGTCTCGACGACGAGCTCGTTGATCGAGCGCGCGCCGGCGAGCCCGCCGGCGACGAGCAGCACGGGCCCGTCCTGCGGCAGCTCGAAGATCGCGCGCGCCTCCGCCTGCGGGACCGGCCGCGCCCGCGCGGGGATCGGGCGGCCGACGACGCGGTACCGCCCACCCTCCCGGCCGGGGATCGGGTAGGCGAGGAAGACGCGCCGGGCGAGCGGGGCCGCGAGCCGGTTCGCGAGCCCGAGGTGGGCGTCCGCCTCCGCGATCGCGACCGGGATCCCGAGCGAGGCGGCCGCCGCGACCACCGGTCCCGCGACGTAGCCGCCCGCGCCGAAGACGACGTCGGGGCGGCGCCGCCGGAGGATCGCCCGGCACGCGATCGGCGCCGCGCCGGCGAGCGCGAGCGCCTTCAGCGCCGAGGGCGTCGGGCGCCGCGGCAGCCCGTCGACGCGGAAGGTGTCGAGCGCGTAGCCCGCCTCAGGGACGAGCCGTTCCTCGACGCGGCCCCGCGACCCCGCGAACGTCACGAACGCGCCGCGCTCCGTGAGCGCTTCCGCGACTGCGAGCGCGGACAGGACGTGGCCGGCTGTCCCGCCGGCCGCGATCAGGCACCGAGGCTGCCGCCGCGTGGCCACGCTGCCCGATGTTAAGGAGGATCCCCACCGAGGCGAGGAGCATCACGAGGCTCGAGCCGCCGTAGGAGAGGAACGGCAGCGGGATGCCGGTGAGCGGTGCGACCCCCATCACCGCGGCGACGTTCACCACCGCCTGCCCGCAGACGAGGACGGTGAGGCCGACGGCGAGCCGCTTGCCGAACGGGTCGCGCGCGGCGAGGGCGATCTTCAGCCCCGCGTAGGCGAAGACGAGGTAGGCCCCGATCACCGCGGCGACGCCGAGGAGCCCGAGCTCCTCGCCGATGTTGGCGAGGATCATGTCGGTGTGGGCCTCCGGGAGGTAGAAGATCTTCTGGATCCCCTGCCCGAGGCCGACGCCGAAGATCCCGCCCGACCCCATCCCGACCTGCGCCTGCACCACCTGGAAGCCGGCGCCCTGGGCGTCGTGCCACGGGTGCAGGAAGGCGAAGAAGCGCGCCCGCCGGTAGGGCTCGAACCAGATCGCGGCCGTGCCGAGGGCGGCGGCGAGGCCGAGCCCCGCGCCGAGCACCCGGGCCGGCGTCCCGGCCACGAGCAGGATCGCGGCCAGCATCAGCACGAGCGCGATCGCGGTGCCGAGGTCGGGCTCCGCGACGAGCAGCAGCGCGTAGAGGCCGGTGAGCGCCCCGACCGGCCGCGCGAGCTCGCGGAGCGAGCGCGGCGCCGGACGGCGCGCGAGGTAGGAGGAGGCCCAGACCGCCACCGCGAGCTTCGCGAGCTCGGACGGCTGGAACACCGCCGGGCCGAGCGAGATCCAGCGGCGCGCGCCGTTCACCGCGGGCCCGACGAGGAGCACGACGACGAGCAGGAAGAGCGACGCCAGCACGAGGCCCGGCGCGACCGCCCGCAGCCGCCGGTAGTCGAAGCGCTGGGCGACCGCCATCAGCGCGATCCCGAGCGCGGCGTAGACCGACTGCCGCAGGAGGTAGTAGCTCGGGTTCCCTCCCCCGACCGCGGCGGGCGCCGACGTCGCCGAGTAGACCATCACGATCCCGAACGCGACGAGCGCGAGCGTCACGACGATGAGGATGCGCGCCTCGAGCTCGCCCTTCCGCGCCGACGTCATCCAGCCTGCATTCGGCTGAGCCTCCGGAACTCCTCGCCCCGCTCCTCGAAGCTTCCGTACTGGTCGTAGCTCGCGCAGGCCGGGCTGAGCAGGACGACCTCCCCGGGGCGCGCGAGCCGGGCGGCATGCGCGACGGCGCGGTCGAGGGTGCCATCGACGTCGGCGTCCAGCAGGCGGCCGAGCTCAGCGGCGGCCTCGCCGATCAGGTGCACCGACCGGACGTTCGGCCCGATCGCGGCCGCGAGCGGCCGGAAGTCCTCGCCCTTGGTCCGGCCGCCGAGGATCAGGTGCACCGGCTCGTCCGCGTACGCGGCGAGCGCCCGGCGCGCGGCGGCGACGTTCGTCGCCTTCGAGTCGTTGACGAAGCGCACGCCGCCGACCTCGGCCACGAGCTCGAGCCGGTGCGGCACCCCGGGGAAGGTCGCGAGCGCCTCGGCGATCGCGCGGTCGGGGATCCCGACCGCGCGCGCGGCGGCGGTCGCGGCGGCGGCGTTCTCCCGGTTGTGCGCGCCCCGGATGCGCGGCTCCGCGGGGAGCGGGTCGTCGGCGGAGAACGCGATCCCGGGCAGGCCGAGGCCGCGCGGCACCACCCGGACGCGGGCGCGCTCGAAGATCCGCAGCTTGGCCGCCCGGTAGGCCTCGTAGGAGCCGTGCCGGTCGAGGTGGTCCGGCTCGAGGTTGAGCAGCACGGCGACGTCGCAGGCGAGGGTCTCGACGTCCTCGAGCTGGAACGACGAGAGCTCGCACACGACCCAGGCGCCGGAGCGGACGGCGCTGAGCGGGGCGCCGACGTTCCCGGCCACCGCGACGTCGCGACCGGCGGCGCGGAAGACGGCGCCCAGGAGCTCGACGGTGGTCGTCTTCCCGTTCGTGCCCGTGACGCCGACGAGCCGCGTGCCGCTCGGCAGGAGGCGGTACCCGAGCTCGACCTCCGACCACACCGGGATCCCGCGCTCGCGCGCGGCCGCGACGAGCGGCCGCGCTCCGGGGACGCCCGGGCTCTTGACGAGGACGTCGACGCCGTCGAGCAGGTCGAGCTCGAGCTCGTTCCCGAGCGAGCGGTCGACCTCGACCACCTCGTCGCCCCGCTCGACCAGCCGCTCGGCGGCGGCGCGGCCGGAGCGCGCGAGGCCGTAGACGAGGACCTTCATCGACCCACGGGGTAGAACTCGGTGTAGTAGCGGTAGAAGAGCGCGAAGCCGGCCGCGCAGAGGATCGCGGTGACGATCCAGAAGCGCACCATGATCTTCGTCTCCGACCAGGCCTTCATCTCGAAGTGGTGGTGGAGCGGCGCCATCAGGAAGAGCCGCTTGCCCCACCAGCGGAACGAGACGACCTGCGCCATCACCGAGAGCGCCTCGACGACGAAGATGCCGCCGACGAGCAGGAGCAGGAGCTCGACCTTGAGGAAGATCGCCATCGCCCCGATCGCGCCGCCCATCGCCATCGCGCCCGTGTCGCCCATGAACACCTCCGCCGGGAAGGCGTTGAACCAGAGGAAGCCGATCGCGGCGCCGATGATCGCGGCGCCGATGTACGCCGCGTCCAGGCGCGTGCCGATGCGATGACCGGACGGGCCCGAGCGGATGTAGACGGTCACCGCCATCGCGGTGAGCGTGAACAGGGCGATGATCGAGGCGCCGGCGGCGAGACCGTCGACGCCGTCGGTGAGGTTGACCGCGTTCGCGGCGCCGGCGATCGCGAGGAAGACGAGCACGTACCAGCCCCAGCCGAGCTGTACGTGGGCGTCCACCACCGGGACGGTCACGTAGTGGGCGAGGTGCTGGTGGTGGGCGGCGACCCCGACGGCGGCCGAGATCGCGACCAGGAAGAGCATCTTCAGCCGGCCCGAGAGCCCGAGGGAGCGGCGGTGGCGCAGCTTGATCAGGTCGTCGAGGAAGCCGATCCCCCCGCAGGCGAGCATCGTGCCGAAGATCGCGAGCGCCGGAGCGGTGCGCACGCTCGTGCTGAGGAACGCGATCGTCGCGGCGACCACGATCAGCACCCCGCCCATCGTCGGCGTGCCCTGCTTCGCCGAGTGGTGCTCCGGCCCCTCCGCGCGAATCTGCTGCCCGAGCGCGTTCCGGCGCAGGTAGTCGATGAAGACCGGCCCGGCGAGGATCGAGATGATCAGCGCCACGAGCGCCGCGACGAGGACGCGCGTCATCGACCGACGAGTTTCGCCGCCACCGTCTCGAGTCCCACCGAGCGCGATCCTTTCACGAGCACGACGTCGCCGGGGCGGAGCGCCGCGGCGAGCACGTCCGCCGCCTCCTCCGCGCCCGCCACGTGACGGCCGCCGTAGGCGCGCGCGAGCGGGCCGACCGCGATCACCTCGACGCCGAGCTCGGCCGCGAGCCGGCCGACCTCCGCGTGGTAGGCCGGCGCGTTCTCGCCGAGCTCCGCCATCTCGCCGAGCACCGCGAGGCGGCGCCGCGTCCCGGCGCGCTCGGCGAGGTGGAGCAAGGCGGCCCGCATCGAGAGCGGGTTCGCGTTGTAGCAGTCGTTCAGGAGGAGCACGCCGCCGGGTAGCTCGAGCTCCTCCTCGCGCAGCGGCGTGAAGACGACGTCGAGGCGGGCCGGCAGCGGCACGCCGAGCGCCTCGCACACCGCGATCGCGGCGCGGGTGTTCTCGAGCTGGTGCCTGGCGGTGAAGCTGGTCTCGAACGGGACGCGCTCCGCGAACCGGCGGACGTCGAGGTCTCGGCGGGCGAGGTAGGGCTCGAGCAGCGGCTCGTCGGGGACGACGGCGACGCCGCCCGGCGGCAACGCCTCGAGCAGCTCGGCCTTCGCCCGGGCGACCTGCTCGACCGACCCGAGCAGCTCGAGGTGCACCGGCCCGACGTTCGTGATCACGGCGACGTCTGGCCGGGCGAGCGAGGCGAGCCAGGCGATCTGGCCGAGCCCCCGCATCGCCATCTCGACGATACAGAGCTCCGTGTCCGGCTCGAGGCGGCAGAGCGTGAGCGGGACCCCGAGCTCGTTGTTGTAGTTGCCTTCCGAGGCGACGGTGCGGCGGTGCGGCGAGCACAGGGCGGCGAGGATGTCCTTCGTCGTCGTCTTCCCGGTCGAGCCGGTGATCGCCACGACCGTCGCCCGGGAGCGCCGGCGGACGGCCCGGGCGATCGCGCCCAGCGCCTGGTGCGGGTCGCTCGGGACGAGGGCCGCCGCCGCGCCGCGCTCGAGCGCGTCGGCGACGAACGCCTCGCCGGGGCCGACGGCGACGAAGAGGTCGCCCTCCTCGACCTTGCGGGAGTCGATCTTCACCCCGGTGACGGCGTCCGCGCGCCGCTCGAGCCGCCCGAGCGGCTCGAGCAGCGAGAGCTCGAGCGGGATCATCCGACCACGCGGCGCAGGAGCGCGCGCACGACCTCGCGGTCGTCGAAGGGGACCTTCCCGGTCGCGAGCTCCTGCTCGGGCTCGGCGCCCCGGCCGGCGACCACGACGACGTCGCCGGGCTCCGCCTCGGCGAGGGCGAGCTCGATCGCGGCGCGGCGGTCGAGCTCGATCGTGTACGCGGCGGGATGCCCGCCGGCGACCTCCGCGGCGATCGCCTCCGGCGCCTCGCTGCGCGGATTGTCGGAGGTGAGGATCGCTCGGTCGGCGAGCTCGCGGGCGACCCTCCCCATCGCCGGCCGCTTGGCCCGGTCGCGGTCGCCACCCGCCCCGAACACGACCGTCAACCGGCCGCGGCCGAGCGTCCGCGCCGCCCGCAGCACGTTCGCAAGCGAGTCGGGCGTGTGCGCGTAGTCGACGACCACCGCGAACGGCTGACCCTCCTCGATCGACTCGAAACGCCCGGGGACGCCTTGCACCGACTCGATCCCGCGCCTGATCGCCTCGGTGTCGATCCCGAGCGCGCGCGCGGCGAGCGCCGCGCCGATCGCGTTCAGCCGGTTGAACTCGCCGCGCAGCCGCAGCTCGACGCCGTCGAGCGCGTCCGAGCTCGCGTCGAAGGTGGTCGCGCCGGGGAGCTCGCGGGCGAGTCGCCGCCCGTACTCGTCGCCGACGTTGACGACCGCGTGCTCGGCCTGCTCGAAGAGCGCGCGCTTGGCCGCGTAGTACGCCTCCATCGTCCCGTGGAAGTCGAGGTGGTCCTGCGTGAGGTTCGTGAACACGAGCACGTCGAAGCGCACGCCGTCCAGACGGTGCTGCGCCTGGGCGATCGACGTGGCCTCCATCACGCAGGCGTCGTCGCCGCGGTCGACCATCTGCCGGAAGAGGCGCTGGAGGTCGATCGCCTCCGGCGTGTTCAGGCCGAGGGGCGCCGACTCCCCGCCGACCCGCCGCTCGATGTTCGTCAGCAGCCCGGTGCTCCGGCCGGCGGCGGTCAGGATCGCGCGGAGCAGGAACGCCGTCGTCGTCTTGCCGTTCGTGCCGGTGACGGCGGCGGTGAGGAGCCTGTCCTGCGGATGCCCGAAGAAGGCCGCCGCGGCCGGGGCCATCGCCGCCCGCGTGTCCGGGACGACGAGCTGCGGCAGCGGCACGGGCACGGGGCGCTCGACGACGAGGCCGACCGCGCCCCGGCGCGCCGCGAGCGGGGCGAGCTCGTGGCCGTCCGCGCGCGAGCCGCGCACACAGAAGAAGAGCGCGCCGGGGGCGAGCGCTCGCGTGTCGTAGGCGAGGTCCGTCGGCGCGAGCCGACCGACGAACTCGCCGAGCGTCTCGGTGGGCATCGCCCGCCATTCTCGCGCCCGCGCTCACCCCGCGGCCGCGCTCACGTCCGCGGCTCGTCGGGCGGGATCGCGAGGTACTGGAGGTCGAACTTGGCGATCTGCTGGAAGGCCGGGGCGGCGACGACGCCGCCGTAGATCGCCCGGCGCGGCTCGTCGACCTCGACGAGCACGACGAGCTTCGGATGCGAGGCGGGCACCATCCCGACGAACGAGGCGACGAAGTTCGAGTTCGAGTAGCCGCCGCGCCCGTTCGGCTTCTGCGCGGTACCGGTCTTGCCCGCGACCGTGTAGCCGGGGATCGCCGCCTCGGTCCCCGTCCCGCCCTGCACGACGTCGAACAGCATCGACTTCACCTCGCGGTCGACCGCGGGCGACATGATCCGGCGGCGCTTCGGCGTGAACGGCGCGCCGCCGCCGACGCGCGACACGAGGTGCGGCTGCACCCACACACCGCCGTTCGCGACCGCGGCGTAGACGGAGGCCATCTGGATCGGCGTGACCGCGATCCCCTGCCCGATCGGCACGTTGCCGATCGTCGACCCGGACCACCGGTCGAGCGGCAGGACGATGCCTGGGCTCTCGCCGGGGTAGTCGATCCCGGTCGGGCGCCCGAACCCGAACCGCTCGATCCACTGCGCGAGTCGCGCCGGCCCCAGCTTCTCCGCGAGGGTGATCGCGCCCACGTTCGACGAGTACTCGAGGATCTGCGCGACGCTGTAGTCGACGGTCCCCCGCTGCTCGGCGTCGTGGATGCAGTAGTTCGCGACTTGGATGCACGGCGGCAGCCTGAACCTCGTCGACGGCTTCACGAGCCCCTCGGAGAGGGCGCCGGTGACCGTGACGAGCTTGAAGGTCGACCCCGGCTCGTAGGTGTCCGTGACCGCGCGGTTGCGCGTGATCTCGGGGCTGACGCGCGGCGTGTCGTTCGCGTCGTAGCCGGGAGCCTGCGCCATCGCGAGCACGTCGCCCGTGGCGGGGTCGAGGACGATCGCGGTCGCGTCCTTCGCGTCCCACTCCTTGACCGTGGCGCGGAGGACCTGCTCGGCGTTCGCCTGGATCGTGTGGTCGATCGTCGTGAAGACGTCCGAGCCCTCCCGGACGGGGGACGAGCTCAGCACGTCGATCGTGCCGCCGCTCGCGTCCCGCACGACCGTCTGCTTCCCGGGGCGCCCGGAGAGGCTGCGGTTGTACTCGAGCTCGAGGCCGGAGAGCCCCTTGTCGTCGGTGCCGGCGTAGCCGATCACCTGGGCGGCGACCGATCCCTGGGGGTAGGCGCGGAGCTCCTCCGGCTCCGAGTAGACGCCGGCGAAGCCGCGGCGCAGGAACCGGGCAGCCTTCGCCGGATCGGCGAAGCGCTCGACGTACACGAACTGGCTCTTCCGGTCGAGGAGGGCGGGATAGAGCGCGTTCGGGTCGACGCCCAGCAGCCGGTGCGCGGCGACGGCGATCCCGCTCGGGTTCGTCACCTCCTGCGGGTCGGCGTAGACGGTGGTCATCTGCTCGCCGATCGCGAGCTCGACCCCGGTGCGGTCGAAGATCGTGCCACGCCCCGCCGGGACCGTCTGCACCTCCTGGTGCTGGCTGTGCGCGATCCGCGCGAGCCGCCCCGCCTGGACGACCTGGATCCACCCCGCCCGGGCGAAGAGGCCCGCGAACGCGAGCGCGAAGAGGACGAGCAGCAGGCGGATGCGGCGGTTGGCGCGCCTGTCCCTCACGGCACGAGGTTGATCACCGTGGTCTGCTCGGCCGGGACGAGCCCGTCCGCGCGGCGCGCCTCCGCCTGGATCCGCGGCGAGGCGAGCGCCGCCGAGAGCTGCGACTGGAGCGCGTGGTTCGCGGCCCGGAGGTTCGACCGCTCCTGCGTCGCACGGTCGAGCGCGAGGTTGAGCCGGAGCACCGCGAGGTTGACGAAGACGACGCCGGCCAGCAGCACGGCGCTGACCGCGATCCAGAGGATCGCCCCGCGCGAGCGCGCCCGCGCGCGGGCGCGCCTGCGCCGCGACGGCCGCGCCCGCACCCGTGCCGGCGCGGCGACCGTTGCGTGCGCGGCGCTCACAGCTTCACCGCGACGCGTAGGCGGGCCGACTGCGAGCGCGGGTTGCGCGCGACCTCGGCCGCGGACGGCCGGATCGCCCGTCGCGGGGTCGCGCGCAGGGCCGGCTCCGCCCCGCACGCGCAGACGGGGAACTCGGGCGGGCACGTGCAGCCGCGCTCCTGCGCGCGGAGGAACCGCTTCACGATCCGGTCCTCGAGCGAGTGGAACGAGATCACCGCCAGCCGCCCGCCCGGCCGGAGCAGGGCGAGCGCGGCGGGCAGCGCGCGCTCGAGCGCGCCGAGCTCGTCGTTCACCTCGATGCGGAGCGCCTGGAAGACCCGCTTGGCGGGATGGCCCTCGCCGAACCGCGCCGGCGCCGGGATCGCCCGCTTGACCGTCTCGACGAGCTCCCCCGTCCGCTCGAACGGCTGCGACGTGCGCCGCTCGACGATCGCGCGCGCGATCTGCCGCGCGTAGCGCTCCTCGCCGTAGCGGCGGAAGATCTCCGCGAGGTCGTGCTCGCTCCGCTCGTTGACCACGTCGCGCGCGCTGAGCTCGGCCGACGGGTCCATGCGCATGTCGAGCGGAGCGTCGGCCGCGTAGGAGAAGCCGCGCTCCGGCCGGTCGAGCTGCATCGAGGAGACCCCGAGGTCGAGCAGGATCGCGTCCGCCCGGACGCCGTTCGCGGCGAGCTGGGCGAGGACCCGCGAGAACTCGCCGTGCAGCAGCCGCACCTTCGCGGCCGTCGACCGGCGGAGGCGCTCGAAGTACGGCGCGACCGTCGGGTCGCGGTCGATCGCGATCAGCTTCCCGTCGCCGCGGAGCCGCGCGGCGAGGAGCGTCGCGTGCCCGCCGGCCCCGAAGGTGGCGTCGACGACCGTCTGACCAGGCTTCGGCGCGAGCGCCCGCAGAACCTCGTCGGCGAGGACGGGGACGTGGTCAGTCTCGGTTGGCAAGACGCTCGGCAACATCCTCCGCGCTCCCTTCGACGGCTTGCTGCTGTGCGCGCCAGGCGGCGCGATCCCAGATCTCGAGGTGGTCGTCCATGCCCGCGACCGTGACCTCCCGGCCGATCCCCGCCGCCGCGAGGAGGCGCGCCGGGATCACGACCCGCCCCTGCTTGTCGAGCTCGGCCTCCGCCGCGGAGGCGAAGAAGAACCGCCTCATCTTCCGGGCGTCCGGGTCGAACGGGTCGAGCGTGCCGATCCGCTCGGCGAGCCGCTGCCACGCCTCGGCCGCGTAGACGTAGAGGCAGCCGTCGAGCCCGCGCGAGACGACCACCTCCCGCCCGAGCTCCGCCCGCAGCCGGGCCGGGAGCGTGAGCCGGTTCTTGTCGTCGAGCGCGTGCTCATGTTCGCCGAGGAGCATCGGAGCGATTCACCACTTGCCCCCACTCTAACCCACTTCTCCCCACCTGTCCACCCCCGCGGCGGCGCCGGGGCGGGCGGTGCCCTACCGGGTGAGCTGCGCCGCGAACGGCCCGGCGCCGGTGACGACGGCGGCGCCGGCGCGGGCGGCGAGCGCGAGCGCGGCGTCGAGCTCGTCGCCGCGGGCGAGCGCGAAGCAGAGGGCGGCCGCGAACGAGTCGCCGGCGCCGTAGGTGTCGGCGAGCGGCCCCGGCAGCGGCGCCGCCGCGAACCGGCGCGGCGCCCCGGGCGGGACGCGGTAGGTGCCGCCGGCGGCCCCCTCGGTGCGGACGACGAGACCGGCCTCGAGGCCGCCGTCCTCGCGCTCGGCGGGGTCGGTGCCGCTGCCGACGAGCAGGTCGAGGCGGACGCCGCCGGCGCGCAGCGTCGCGTGCTCGCGCGGGGTGGCGGCGAGGAAGCGGGCGGCCCGGGCGGCGCGCAGCGCCTCCGGCTCGCCGGCGACGAAGAAGACGGCGTCGTAGTCGTCCATCGGGGGCAGCGTGCGCGGCCGCAGCTTCGGGCCGACGGTCGTGATCGTCCGCTCGCCGTGCGCGTCGACCTGGACGAAGCCGCGGCGGGTCCGGCCGAGCCACTCGGCGTGGACCGCGAGCCCGAGCTCGGTCAGCCGCTCCACCGAGCGGCGGCCGAGCTCGTCGCGGCCGAGGGCGGTGAAGAAGTCGCAGGCGCCGGCCAGCTTCGCAAGCTGCACCGCGACCACCGACCCGCCGCCCGCGGGCTCGGTCCAGCCGGGGTCGGCGTGCGCGATCTCGCCCGGGCCCGGGACCCGGTCGACGAGCACCGACTCGATCCACTCGACGTGGCCGACGACCGCGCATCTCACAGCTCCGCAGGCTCGCACGTTTCTCCGCATGATGGAGGCCGTGACCGTCCCGCCGTTCGAGCGGTTCTACGGGGAGAACGCCGCCGACGTGCTCGGCTACCTGCGGCGGCTCCTCGGCCGGCGCGCCGAGGACGCCTGGCAGGAGACGTTCCTGCGCGCGCTCCGCGCCTACGACCGGCTGGAGCACGGCCGCCACCTGCGCGCGTGGGTCTTCACGATCGCCACGCGGGTGGCGATGGACGAGCTCAGGGCGAGGAGCGACGTCTCCCTGGTCGACGGCGTCGACGGCGAGCCGGTCGAGCTCCGCCGGCCGGCGTTCCGCGAGCTCGAGCACCTCACCGGCGGGCTGCCGCCGACCGAGCGCGCCGCGGTCGTGCTCCGCTACGGCTACGACCTGCCCTACGCGGACATCGGCGCGGCGCTCGGCTCGTCCGAGGCGGCGGCGCGCGCCGCCGCCTCGTCGGGCGTTCGCCGCTTGCGGCGCCGCCTCTCGGCCGCGCCGCCGGCCGGGAGCTCGAGGAGGTCGCGTGCGCGTCGGTCCTGAGCTCGACGCCTCCTTCCGCGCGGCCGCGCTCGCCGAAGGGCTCGTCGACGTCCGCTTCGACGTCGCCGAGTCCCCCGTCGGCCCCCTCTTCCTCGCGGCGACCCGGCGCGGGCTCTGCCGCGTCTCGTACACGGTCGAGGGCGAGGACGAGGCGGTCGCGCGCCGCTACGGCGTCCGCGTGCTGCGCGCGCCGCTCGACCAGGTGCGGCGCGAGCTCGACGAGTACTTCGCCGGCCGGCGGCGGGCGTTCGACCTGCCGCTCGACCTCCGCGTCGCGCCCTTCCAGGAGGCGGTGCTGCGGGCGCTCGCGCGGGTGCCGTACGGCCGCACGGAGACCTACGGCGGGCTCGCGGCGCAGGTCGGCAGGCCGAAGGCGGCGCGCGCGGTCGGCACGGCGATGAACCGCAACCCGGTCCCGATCGTCCTCCCCTGCCACCGGGTCGTCGGCGCGGACGGCTCGCTCGTCGGCTACGGCGGCGGCCTCGAGGTGAAGCGCGCGCTGCTCGAGCTCGAGGGCGCGCTGCCGCCGAGCCGCGCTCACGGCAGCAGCCCGAGGAGCCGGTAGCCCACGCCCCAGACCGTCTCGAGGAGCGGCGCGCCGGGGTCGGCGGCGCGCAGCTTGCGCCGCAGACGGGAGGCGTGGGCGTCGAGGGTGCGGGTGCGCGAGGGCGCGCGGAACCCCCAGATCTCGCGCAGCAGCTCCTCCTTGGTGAAGACGCGGTCGGGCTCGGCGGCGAGCCGCAGCAGGAGCTCGTACTCCTTCTGGGAGAGGTCGACGCGGCGACCGCCGACGGTGACGACGCGGGCGCGCCGGTCGATCGCGAGCGGGCCGGCGACGACCGTGGCGGCGGCGCCCGAGCGGCGGAGGACGGCCCGCATGCGCTCGACGAGCTCCTCGTGGTGGAACGGCCGCGTGACGTAGTCGGCGCACCCGCGCCTGAAGGCACGGACGCGCTCGCCCGGGTCGGCCTCCGCGGGCCCGAGCACGATCACGGGCGCCTCGCCGCGCCAGCGCTCGATCGCGGCCTCGTCGCCGGCGAGGACGAGGTCGGGAAACCCGCCCGGCTTCGCCAGCTCGAAGCCGTGGTCGCGGAGCTGCCGCTCGAGCAGCCCCCGCATCGCGGGCTCGTGCTCGGCGAGTAGCACGGTCGTCGACATCGAGCCGACGGTAGCGTCCGGCGGCGCGCCGAGCCAGATGTCCTTTGCGCCGATTTCGCGACGAAGCTTCCTCACCGCGCCCGAGCGGCCACGGCCGCGTGCGCGCCGCGCCCGGCGAGCCGCGCCGCGCCCGGCGCGGTCAGAGGCGTCCGGAGCGGATGACCCCCCAGAGCAGCCAGACCCCGAAGACCCCGGAGAGGACGAACCCGACCACCGAGATCGCGTTCACGCCGAAGAGGTGCGGGCCCTTCGTCGCGAAGATGCCGATCAGGCTCGACCCGATCAGGCCTCCGGTCACGACCATCGCGATCACGAGCCGGTTCGCGACCGCGTCGAGCTTGTGCATGAAGTCGTCGAGACCCTTGTGCACGAACCCGAGCTCGATGCGACCCTCGCGCACCTGCTCGAGCGTCTCGTGCACCTGGTAGGGGAGCTCGCGCACCATGTGGGCGAGCTGGTGGCCCTCGCGCCGCGCCCGGCGGGCGATCCGCTCCGGCGTGAACCGCTCGAGCATGAGCGAGCGGGCGTACGGCCGGGCGACCTCGAACACGTTGAAGTCCGGGTAGAGGTCGACACCGACGGAGCCGACGGTGGCAATCGCCTTGTCGAGCAGCACGTAGTTCGTCGGCAGGCGGAGGTTGAGGCGGTAGATGAGCGCGAACGCCTCGCGGATCACCTGCAGCGGGTCGATGTCGCGCAGCCGCGCGCCGTAGTAGCGCGCGTAGACGGCGCGCAGCTCGGCGACGAACTCCTCCTCGCGCTCGCGCGGGTAGCGCACGCCGAGCTCGGCGAGGCGCTTCGGCAGGACCTCGACGTTCTCGTTCACGGCGTCGATGAACAGGCGCGTCAGCCTGGAGAGGTCCTGGTCGGTGAGCCGACCGGCCGAGCCGAAGTCGACGAGGCCGATCCGCTCCGGCGAGAGCACGAGGATGTTGGCGGGATGCGGGTCGCCGTGGAAGAACCCGTGGCGGAAGATCATCGTCATCCACGCCTCCGCGATCAGGTAGGCAAGCGTGCGCCGCTGCTCCAGCGACCAGGCGTCGAGCTCGAGGTCGACGAGCTGCACGCCCTCCAGGTACTCGAGCGTGAGCACGCGGGCGCGGGTGTAGCTCCAGTACACGCGCGGGACCGCGACGTGCGGGTGGCCGGCGAAGTTCGCGTGGAAGACCTCGGCGTTGCGGGCCTCGAGCCGGTAGTCGAGCTCCTGCCTGATCGCCCGCGCGAATTCGTCGACGAGCTCGCGCGTGTCGACGAAGTCGAGCGCCCGCACACGCTCGGCGACGAGCCTCGCCGCCTGGTCGAGGAGCTGGATGTCGCTCTCGATCGTGCTCTGCGCGAGCGGCCGCTGCACCTTGACCGCGACCCGGCGCTTGTTCGGCAGCACCGCGCTGTGCACCTGGCCGATCGACGCGGACGCGATCGGCTCCGGGTCGAACTCGAGGAACAGCCGCTCGATCGGCTGCCCGAGCTCCTCGGCGACCACGCGCTCGACCTCCGAGAACGCGAACGGCCGCACGTCGTCCTGGAGGCCGCGCAGCTCCGCGATGATGTCGGGCGGGACGACGTCGGGCCGGGTCGAGAGGAGCTGGCCGAACTTGACGAACGTCGGCCCGAGCTCGTCGAGCATCTCGCGCAGGTGGCGGCCCCGCGCCGTCGGCGCCCCGCCCCCGTGCCGGCGCCCCTCGAGCAGGTAGCCGAAGCCGTGCCGCGCCGCCACCTGGGCGATCTCGCCCAGCCGGCCGATGCTGATCGCGCGCGAGCGCGCCGCCATCGCGAAAGTATGCCCCTAGCGGGGAAAAGCGGCGGGGACGCCGCCGTCGACGGGGATCACGGCGCCGGTGGTCGCCCGCGAGCGCTCGGAGACGAGGAAGGCGACCGCCGCCGCGACGTCGCGCGCGGTCACCTCGCGGCCGAGCAGGCTCCTGCGCGCGTAGAAGGCCTCGAGCTCCTCGACCGGGATGCCGTGCGCGGCCGCGCGCTCGCGCCGCACCTCCTCCGACCAGAGCTTCGAGCCGGCGAAGACCGCGTCCGGGTTGACCGCGTTCGCCCGCACGCTGATCGGCCCCCCTTCGAGGGCGGCGATCCGCGCGAGCTGCACGAGCCCCGCCTTGGCGACCGAGTAGGGCCCGAAGCCGGCGCCGGGGGCGAAGGCGTTCTTCGAGGCGACGTAGACGAGGCTGCCGCCGATCCCCTGCGCCCGCAGCACCGGCCAGACGCGCTTCGTCAGCAGGAAGTGGCTCGTCAGGTTCACCTCGACGCTCCGGCGCCACTCCTCCTCCGCGACGGCAGCGAGCGGGCCGGTGACGGCGACGCCGGCGCAGAAGACGACCGCGTCGAGCCCGCCGTAGCGCGCGACCGCCTCCTCGACGAGGGCGTCGGCGGTGCGCGGGTCGGTGAGGTCGCCCTCGACGTCCGCGCCGGCGAGGTCGGCGGTGACGACGTTGGCGCCGCGCGCCGCGAGATCGGCCGCGACCTCGCGGCCGATGCCCGAGGCGGCACCGGTGACGATCGCGACGTGGCCCTCGAGCTCCGGCGGCGGCGGCGAGAGCGTCAGCTTGTACAGCTCGAGCGGCCAGTGGACGAAGTCGTCGACCTCCTGCTCGGTGAGCCACGAGGCGCCGCCGAAACGGTCGCGCGTCGCCGCCGTCGTCGCGTGCGAGTGCGCGGCGAGCTCGAGCCGCATGCGGGCCGTGCGCGGATCCGGCCCAGCCGCCACGCAGCCGACGCCGGGGACGAGGAACACCGGCCCGTCGCCGTTCGTCCGGGCGCCGATCCGGAGCATGTGGTCCGGCGTGCTGCGCATCGCGGCGATCTCCGCCGCGTCCGGGCGCTCGGCAAGCGCGCGCTGCGCAGCGTCGACCGCAAGCACCTGCCGGCGCTCCCGCGACACGCGTCCCCGAAGCTCGAGCAGCGAGCGGCTGCTCGGGACGACCTCCAGCTCGACCGGGCGCAGACCGAGAAAGCGGGCGGCACGGTCGACGAGCTCTCGCGTGCGGCCGTACGACTCCTCGTCCGTCTCTCCCCAGGTGACGAGCCCGTGGTGGGCGAGCACGACCGCCCGAGCGCCGGCCGCGGCGTCCGCGACGAGCTTCGCGAGGGCGAACCCGGGCCGCAGGTACGGGACGACCGCGACGTCCTCGCCGAGCGCGTCGCGCGCCGCCGCCGCCGGGTCGGGGGCGTTTGCGAGCGCGCAGATCGCGTCCGCGTGGACGTGGTCGACGTGGGTCGCCGGCAGGAAGGCGTGCAGGAGCGTCTCGATCGAGGGGCGCGGCGCGTCGGGCTCGACCAGGCAGCGCCCGAGGTGGTCGACCATCTCCTCGTCGCTCATCGCGTCGCGCTCGCGGAGCGGCAGAAGCTCGTCGAGCCGCAGGCCGGGGAAGTCGCGGGCGGTGCAGGTGGCGAGGTCGCGGCCGGACCCCTTGATCCGCAGGACGCGCTGCTCCCGGCCGGCGTGGTCGCGCTCGAAGAGCTTCGTCGAGGTGTTGCCGCCGCCGTACAGGACGAGCGCCGGATCGGCGCCGATCCGGCGGGACCGCTCGACGAGGCGATCGAGGGCGGAGAGCGCTCCCATCCGCGCTAGCGGATGTGGCGGATCGTCGCCCGCCAGGCGCCGCCCGGCGCCTGCACGTCGACGGACTCGCCGAGCCTGCGGCCGAGCAGCGCCGAGCCGAGCGGCGAGCCCGGCGAGACGGTCCCGGCGCCGCCGACGGCGCTCACCTCGACCGTCATCGACTCGCCGCGCTCGTCCTCGATCTCGACCACCGAGCCGATCCCGACCTCGTCGACGCCGGGATGCTCGACGATCTCGGCGTGGTCGAGCCGCGCGCGCAGCGTGCGGATCCGCGCCTCGAGCAGGCCCTGCTCGTTCTTCGCCGCGTGGTACTCGAAGTTCTCGGCGAGGTCGCCGAACTCGCGCGCCCGCTTGATCGCCGCGACCACCTCGGCGCGGCGCGGCCCCTCGAGCTCCTCGAGCTCCGCCCGCAGCGCCGCGGCCTGCTTCGCCGTCAGCCGCTCGCTCACGGCTCGCGGTCCTCGAGCAGGCGGATGCGATGCTCGAGCTGGGCGACCCGGAGCTCGAGCTCGTCCCAGTCGTCGCGCGTCACCACGCCGAGCTCGCGGCAGAGCTCGCGCAGCCGGCGCCGCGTCCCCTCCCCCACGCGCACGGCGTCGCCGCGCCAGCGACCCGCGACCTCGTCGAGGAGCGCGCGGAGCTCGTCGAGCTTGATCCCGAGGAAGCTAGCGGGCTCGTCCATGCGGTCTCGTCCGGCGGCGCTGCCTCCGCCGCTCCCGTTTCGCCTCGCGCGCCACCGCGTCGCCATCGCCGACCGTCCCGGCGACCGTCCCGGCGACCGCGCCGAACGTCTCCTCGACCCGCTCGACGAGCGGCGGCGCGCTGGACGCGGCGGCGGCCGCCGCCCGCCCGGCCCGCGCGGGCACGGGCTCCGCCTCGTCGCGGTCCGGCCGCTCGGCCTTGCGGCGCGCGTACTCCGGCTCGCGCTCCTTCCAGATCGTCAGCAGCGGGGCGGCGATGAAGATCGACGAGTACGCGCCCGAGGTGATCCCGACGAGGAGCGCGAAGGCGAAGTCCTTGAGCGTCGCGCCGCCGAAGAAGAGCAGGGAGGCGACCGGCAGAAGCGTGATGAAGGTCGTCGCGAGCGAGCGGCGGATCGTCTCCCAGAGCGAGACGTTGGCGATCGTCGCGAAGGGCGCGCGCTTCATCACCGACTTCACGTTCTCGCGGATGCGGTCGAAGATGATGATCGTGTCGTAGATCGAGTAGCCGAGGACGGTCAGCACCGCGGCGACCGTGGACGCCGTCACCTCGCGTCCGGTGAGGGAGTACACGCCGACGGTGATCGCGACGTCGTGGAGCATCGCAACGATCACCGGCAGCGCGAACTTGTAGCCCCTGCCGGCGGCGTTGAACCGCAGGGTCGTGTAGAGGGTGATCAGGAAGAGCGAGAAGACGATCGCGAGGATCGCCGCGTGCGCGATCTGCCGGCCGAAGCTGGACGAGACGTTCTTCACGCCGAGCTTCTGCGCGTGCAGCCGGTTGGTCAGGTCGTTCGTCAGCCGGTCCTGGTCGGCCGTCTTCAGCTTCTTCAGGCGGATCTGGAAGCTCTTGTAGCTCTCGCTGCCGATCGCCTTGCCGGTTCCCTGGACGACGGCGCCCTTCTCCGTGATCTGCGAGCGCACCGCCGAGAGCGACGTCGGCTGCGGGGTCGAGAACGTGATCTGGACGCCGCCCTTGAAGTCGATCCCGAGGTTGAGCCCGCGGGTCGCGAGCGACCCGATGCCGATCGCGATCACGACCGCCGAGATCGCGAACCAGAGGTAGCGGCGGCGCATGAAGTCGATCTGGAGGAAGCGGCCGCGCTGCGCGCCGCTCGCCCCCATGAAGCGGGGGTTGTCGAACCAGCGGAACCCGGACAGCAGGCCGAGCATCGCCCGGGTGGCGGCGACCGCCGTGACGAGCGACACGACCGTGCCGATCATCAGCATCAGCGCGAAGCCCTTCACCTCCGCGGTCGCGACCGCGAACAGGACGAGCGCGGTGATCAGCGTGACGACGTTGGCGTCGACGATCGTGTGGAAGCCCTTCTGGTAGCCAGTCGCGACCGCGGCGCGCACCGACCTCCCCGCGCGCGCCTCCTCCTTGATGCGCTCGAACACGACCACGTTCGCGTCGGCGGCGACGCCGATCGTCAGGATCAGTCCCGCGAAGCCCGGCAGCGTCAGCGTGACGCCGAAGAGCAGGATCGCGCCGTACATGAACGCCGCGTACACGGCGAGGCCGACGACCGCGACGAGCCCGAGGAAGCGGTAGAGGAGCAGGAGGAACACCGCGACGACGATCAGGCCGCCGATCGCCGCGTTCCGCGCCTGCCGCAGCGAGTCCTTCCCGAGCGTCGCCGACACGTCGGTCCGCTCCACGGTGATGAACGGGACGCGCAGCGCGCCGCTCCGCAGGACGAGCGCGAGGTCCTTCGCCTCCTGGAGCGACGAGAGGCCGGTGATCTCGGCGCCGGTGCCGGTCGGGTCGATCCCGTTCGGGTACTGCGTGTAGTCGATCTGCGGCCAGGAGCGGAGCTGGCCGTCGAGCACGATCGCGAAGTGCTGCGGCGTCCCGAGCGCCTGCCCCCGGATCGCCTCCTCCTTGGTGATCTGCGCGAACACCTTGTTGCCGTGGCCGGTGAAGTGCATGGTCACGATCGGCGCGCCGGTCGACGGGTCGAAGTCCTGCTGCGTGCCGCTCAGGTTCAGGTCCTTGCCCGTCATCTGCGGGACCGGGTTCGGGCCGGAGAGGTCGTGCTTGAACAGGTAGTAGTAGGTCGTACCGGGCGCCGGGTAGCCGCTGAGCCCCGGGCAGACGAGCGACGACCGCGCGTCGCAGGTGATCACCACTCGGTTCGGCGGCACCGTCATCACCTGGTAGCCGGTCGGGAAGCCCGGCGTCGTCCGCAGCACGCTCTTCGGCTTCGGCCTCAGCGGCCGCAGGCTCTTGACCGCCGGCTCCTGCTCGAGCTGCGCGAGCGTGGTGGTGGGGCCCGCGACCGGCTTCCGGGTGCGCGAGTTGAACAGGTAGTACTCGGACGGGAGCCCCTTCTGCCCCGACTGCACGCCGGCGAGCAGGTCGAACAGGCTCGTGTGGGCGACCGGGGCGCCGGAGGCGGAGATCGACGGCGGGACGAGCGAGGTCTCGAGGTCGTACAGCTCGAGCTGGGCGGTCGCGCCGATGATCGCCGCGGCCTTGTTGATGTCGTGCACCGCCGGGAGCTCGACCACGATCTGGTTCGATCCCTGGCGGGTGACGATCGGCTCCGACACGCCGAGCGCGTCGATCCGGTTCCGGATCACGTCCACGGAGAGGTTCATGTCGTCCGCGGTGAGCGTGTGGCCACGCGGCGGCTGCGCCTGGAGGACGACCTCGAGGCCGCCCTGCAGGTCGAGGCCCTCGCGCAGCGGCCGGTGCACCGGCGACCCCGGCCAGGCGAGGAAGAACACGCCGACGAGCGCCGCCACGAGCAGCCCGACGAGCGTCAGCTGGGAGCGCCGCGAAGAAATGGCGGGGACAGGTTAGCTCTCGCCCGGCGGGGCCACCTCGCGAGCGACGGCGGCCACGGCGCGCCGGTCGAGCCGGACGACCACGTTCGGGGCGATCTCGACCCGCAGCTCCTCCTCGCCCGCCTCGCGGACGGTCGCGTGGATCCCGCCGGCGGTGATGATCTCGTCGCCCTCGCCGACCTCGTCCTGCATCGCCCGGTGGGCCCGCTGGCGGCGCCGCTGCGGCAGCACCACGAACGCCCACGCGAGCGCGAGCAGGATGGCGATGGCGATCAGGGCTTGCATGCGTCGAGACGGTCGAGCGCGGCGCGCTTGTAGGACGTGAACGTACCTTCGAGGATCGCCTCGCGCGCCCCGGCCGTGAGCGAGACCAGGAAGCGCAGGTTGTGCAGGGTGAGCAGGCGGTGCCCGAGCAGCTCCCTCTGGTTGACGAGGTGTCGCAGGTACGCGCGCGTGAACGTCCGGCAGGCCGGGCAGTCGCAGCCCTCGTCGAGCGGACGCTGGTCGCGCGCGTACCCCGCGTTGCGGAGGTTGAGGCGCCCCTCCCAGGTCAGCGCGGCGCCCGTGCGCGCGGTCCGCGTCGGGAGCACGCAGTCGAACATGTCGACGCCGGCTTCGATCACCTCCAGGATCCCCTCCGGGTCGCCGATCCCCATGAAGTAGCGCGGCTTCTCCGGCGGCAGGAGCGCCGCGACCCAGTCGGTCGTCTCGAGCATCGCCGCGCGGTCCTCGCCGATCGAGAGGCCGCCGATCGCGTTGCCGTCGAAGTCGAGCTCGACGAGCTCCTCGGCCGAGCGGCGGCGCAGCTCCCGGTCGGTCGCGCCCTGGTTCACGGCGAAGCGGAGCTGGCCCTCGGCGCGAGGCGCGTGGCGCTGCCTGCGCGCCCACTCGGTCGTCCGGCGCACCGCGTCCTCGAGCACCCGCCGCCCCGCGTCGTGCGGCGGTACGTGGTCGAGGCACATCGCCACGTCGCTCCCGAGGTTCGCCTGGATCCGCGCCGCGAGCTCCGGGGTGAAGCGGGTCGCCGCCCCGTCGTAGACGTTGCGGAAGGTGACCGCGTCGTCGTCGACCGCGATCAGGGTGTCGCGGAGGGAGAAGACCTGGAACCCGCCGGAGTCGGTGAGGATCGGCCCGTCCCAGGCCATGAAGCGGTGCAGGCCGCCGAGCTCGGCGATGAGCGTGTCGCCCGGGCGGAAGTGCAGGTGGTAGGCGTTGCCGAGCAGGATCTCGGCGCCGAGCTGCCGCACCTCCGTCGGCGTCAGGGTCTTCACGGTCGCCTTCGTGCCGACCGGCATGAAGACCGGCGTGCGCACCGCCCCGTGCGCGGTCTCGAGGACGCCGGCGCGGGCGGCGCCGTCGGTCGCTTCCAGGCGGAACATCAGAGGACGAGCATCGCATCGCCGAACGAGTAGAAGCGGTAGCGCTCGGCGATCGCGAGCGCGTACAGCCGCCGGGTCTCTTCGACGCCGGCGAAGGCCATCACGAGCGCGAGCAGGGTCGAGCGCGGCAGGTGGAAGTTCGTCAGCAGGCAGTCGACCCGGAGGAACTCGAACCCGGGCGTGATGAAGAGCTCGGTGCGGCCGGCGAGCGGCGCGCCGCGGGCGAGCGTCTCCAGGACGCGCACGGTCGTCGTGCCCACCGCGAGCACGTGCGTGGCCGTGCGGATCCGCTCCCACGCCTCCGGCCGTACCTCGTAGCGCTCGCCGTGGAGCGCGTGCGCCTCGAGCGTCTCCTCGGTCACGGGCCGGAAGGTGTCGAGGCCGACGTGGAGCGTCACCCGCTCGACGTCGAGGCGCGCGAGCACCTCGGGGGTGAAGTGCAGGCCGGCGGTCGGCGCGGCGGCCGAGCCCGGCGCGCGCGCGTAGACGGTCTGGTAGCGCTCCGGGTCGGCGAGCGGCTCGACGATGTACGGGGGGAGCGGCACCTCGCCGGCGGGCTCGCCGTGGAGCCGCAGGCGCCAGCGGCCCCCGCCGAGGTGCTCGAGGAGCTCGACGGGCCCGTAGCGCCGGCCGGCCCGCAGCCGGCGGGTCGGCCGGGCGAGCCCCTCCCACTCGGCGTCCCCGCGCGGCTCGAGCAGCAGCACCTCCCCGGCGGGGCGCTCGAGCCGGATCCGCGCCGGCACGACCCGCGTGTCGTTCACCACCGTCAGCGTGCCCGGCGGGAGCTCGTCCGGCAGGTCGCGGAAGGCTCGGTGGCGCGGCTCGCCGCCCGCGCGGGCCCAGACGAGCAGGCGGGACGCGTCCCGGCGCTCCGGCGGGTGCTGGGCGATCAGCTCGGAGGGGAGGTCGTAGTCGAGCTCGCTTGTGTTCATCCGGCGGCGACGGTACCGTCCGGAGGATGGAGGACCTCTTCCGCCTCGCGCTCCGGGACGGGCTCCGCGAGGAGGCGGCGCCGCTCTCGCGCCGGCTCGCGGAGGTCAAGGGCCTCGCGAACCAGGTGATCCGGCGGCTCGAGCGGATGGAGGCGGACCTCGCTGCGGAGCGCCGGGCCCGGATCGACGACCTCGCGCTCCTCGTCGACCTGGTCACGGCGGAGTGGCGCAGCCTGAACGAGCGGCTCGACCGGATCGAGCGGGCGCTCGAGCCGCGCGCCCGCGTCGTCGAGCTGCGGCGGCCCGCCGACGCCGGGTAGCCGGGCTCAGCAGCTCGGCTCCCCGTCCGAGACGCTGCTCGAGCCGGTCACGACTCCGCTCGGGTTCTCGCAGACCTTGACGACGACTGCCATCCGGGCGCCCGAGGCGAGGACTGTGAAGTAGAGCGCGTAGCCTCGGCGCTCGAAGCGGAACGCGTCGTACTGCGCCCGCAGCGCCCCCCGGTGCTTGGCGAGGTACCGCCGGGCCTGCGCGATCGACGGTTGGTGGAGCCAGGCCGGCTGCGCCGCGATCATCGCCGAAGCCTACGCCCCGGGGGCCGCCCCGGTTGACGGGCGCGGGAGGAAGCACGAGAATCGTCGGGCTCACCGCCCCCACCGAAAGGAGTGCCCCGTGCACTTCGTCCTGCTGGGCGTGCACAACGCCGAGGTCTGCCCGACGAGCAATGCCACGACCCGCGACCTGCTCCTGCGGACGGCGCCCGAGGTGCCCGCGATCGCCGAGCGCACCGGCGTCCGCATCGTGGCGGGCCCGTACGTGAACCGAGAGCACACGACCGTCGTCGTCGTCGAGGCCGAGCGAGCCGAGGACGTCGACCGGTTCCTCGTCGAGACGAGGCTCCACCAGTGGAACACGATGCGGGTCCTGCCGTCGCTCCCCCTCGAGCAGGGGCTGAAGGACGTGCAGGAGGGGACGCCGCTCTTCTAGCCTGCCCGTCTCGCCGGCCCGGCGCGCCCCGGCCTCCTAGGCGGCCGGCAGCCGAAGCTCGAAGCGCGATCCGCGTCCGACCTCGGAGCGGAGCTCGATCCGCCCGCCGAGCGCCACCGACAGCTCCCGCGCGATCGCGAGCCCGAGCCCGGTCCCCCCGGCGCCCGAGACGAACGGGCGGAAGAGGAGCTCCCGCCGCTCGGGCGGGATGCCCGGCCCGGTGTCCTCGACCGCCACCGACACGATCCCGTCGGCCTGCCCGAGCGAGAGCTGGATGCGCCCGCCGTCCGGCGTCGCCCGGAAGGCGTTCGAGAGCAGGTTGCCGACGATCTGCAGCACCCGGTCGCCGTCCGAGACGATCACCGGCCGCGCGCCGAGCTCGAGGCGGTAGTCGATCGAGCGGCGCCGGGCCTCCTCCGCGAACGTCTCGTACGCCCGCCCGACGAGCTGCTCCATGTCCACCTCCTCCCGCAGCACCGTGAAGCGGCGCGCGTCGAGCTTCGCGAGGTCGAGGATGTCGCCGACGAGCCGCTCGAGCCGCTCCGCCTCCGCCTCGACGATCGCGAGCGAGGACGCGGTCTGCTCCGGGTCGGTCAGCCCCTCGCGGAGCGCCGCGACGTGGCCGCGGATCGCGGTCAGCGGCGTCCGCAGCTCGTGCGAGACCGACATGAGGAAGTTCCGCTCCAGCCGCTCCGCCTCGGCGAGCCGGTCGGCCATCTCCGCGAACCGCTCGGCGAGGTGGCCGATCTCGCCGGCCGCGCGCGGCGGGACGGCCACGTCGTAGCGCCCGGCCGCGACCTCGTCGGCCGCCCGCGAGAGCGCGAGCACCGGCCGGACGAGCCGCCGCGAGAGGTAGAAGGCGAGCGCACCGGCGACGAGCAACCCGAGCGCCGCCGCGATCGCCAGCCGCTCGACGAGCTGCAGCACGCGCTGGTTGATGCTCGTCTCCCGCTTCGCGACGACGATCGCGCCGACGGCGGTCTTGTGCACGAAGACCGGCGCGGCGACGGCCAGGTACCTGCTCCCGCGGCCCGGCGGGACGAACTCGAAGGTGAGCGACTTCCCGGACGTCCAGTCGATCGTCTTCACCGGGAGCGGGCGCAGCCCCGACTTCTCGCCCGGGAACAGGTTGACGCCGGCGTAGTAGATGAGGTCGCCGGTCGCGGTCTCGAGGTTCTTGCGGGCGAAGGTCGGCGCCTTCCGCGAGTTGCTCCGCTGCGACACCGCGAACGCCTCGTTGACCGCGTTCGTGTACAGCGCGGCAATGCCCTTCGCCTCGACTCGGAGCTGGCTCCACGTCTGCGCGCGCGAGAACTCGCGGAAGAGCTGGACGGCGATCAGCGTCGTCACGATCACCGCGAGCAGGATCCCGCCGAGGAACACGAGCGGGAGCCGGACGCGGAGGGACGAGAGCATCCCCGGTAGTGTCGCCTACGTGCGCGCGGCGTCCCTGTGCGCGTCCCGCGCGGGGGCGACCTTGTAGCCGACGCCCCACACCGTGACGATCGGCGATGCGTCGCCGAGCTTGCGCCGGAGCTGGCGCACGTGCACGTCGACGGTGCGCGTGTCGCCGGCGAAGGTGTAGCCCCAGACGCGCTCGAGGAGCTGGTCGCGCGTCAGCACGAGCCCACGGTGGTCGAGCAGCTCCCAGAGGAGGTCGAACTCCTTCGGCGCGAGCTGGACCTCCCGGTCGCCGACGCGCACCTCGCGCCGCCCTGCGTCGACGTGGAGGTCGCCGTGCTGGATCGTCTGGCTCTCCCGCTCGCGCCGCTCCGGCGAGGCCCGGCGGAGGATCGACTTGATCCGCGCGACGAGCTCGCGCGGGTTGAAGGGCTTCGTCAGGTAGTCGTCGGCGCCGACTTCGAGACCGATGATCTTGTCGACGTCCTCGTCGCGCGCGGTCAGCATCAGGATGGGCACGTCCGAGTCCTGCCGGATCCGCTTGCAGACCTCGATCCCGTCGAGGTCGGGGAGCATCAGGTCGAGCACGATCAGGGCCGGGTGCTCCGACGCCGCGAGCGCGAGCGCCTCCGCGCCGGTGGCGGCGGTGCGCACCGTGTACCCGGCGTTCTTCAGGTAGAGGGCGACGAAGGACGCGATCGAGCTCTCGTCCTCGACGACGAGGATGGCCGGGGCGGCCTCGGCCACTAGCGGCCCTTGCCGCCTCCGGCCGCGGCCGCCGCGCCACCGGCGCCCGCGCCGGGGGGCGGGCCGTGCCCGAAGGTGACGGTCACGGGCAGCGCGCCGAGCGGCTGGTCCCTGCCGCCGTCGACCGCGAAGGAGCCGTCGTCGATCCCGTCCTGACCGACGGCGACCACCGTCCCCTTCCCGACCGCCGAGACGTCGATGCCGACGCCGTCGAGCTCGAGGGTGTACTTGCCGCCGGGAAAGAGGAAGCGGACGTCGGTGCCGCTGTAGACGACGGCGTTGCCGACGACCTTCAGCCTCGCGCCCGAGACCGACGGCGCGGTCGAGTCGTCGGCCTTGTAGTCGGAGACGACGATCGTCCCGCGGTCGAGGTGCCCGTAGATCAGGCCGCGCCCCTGGACGAGGAGCTTGCCGTTCCCGCCTGTGACGACGAGCGACCCGTCGCCCGGCGCGGTCCGTGCCGCCCGGTCGCCGAGGGCGGCCGTCGGGGCCGCGAGGAGCGAGACGGCGACGATCAGACACAGCCTCCGCATGGGCAAAGCAGAGTATTTCCCGCCGGGGTGTTGCGCGAATGACGGAAAGGTAAGGAATTCGTGAGCCGGCTGGTACCCTCTGGAGCGGCGTGCCGGGAAGTCTGGTCGGCGTCCTCGCGCTATGTCCACGCCGCTCGCCGTCCTCCTCTTCCTCGCCTCGGTCGCCCTCACGCTCGCGGGCGCCGCCTTCTTCGCCGACCGCCTCGACCACCTCGGCCACCGGCTCGGGCTGCCGGAAGCGGTCGTCGGCCTGCTCGCCGCGATCGCGGCGGACGCCCCCGAGATCTCCTCGGCCGCGGTCGCGATCGCCCGCGGCGAGAAGGACGTCGGGCTCGGGGTCGTGATCGGCGCGAGCGCGTTCAACGTCGCGACGATGATCGGCCTCTCCGCGGTCCTCGCCGGGACGGTGGCGGTCGGCAGGCGGACGCTCGCGGTCGAGGGAGGCTTCGGCCTCGCGGCCGCGGCCGCCGCGGCCGCGGTCGTGCTCGGGGCGGTGCCGGCGTGGCTCGCGACGGGGGCGCTCGCGGCCGCCGCCGTGCCGTACCTCGTGCACCTCCGGCGGCGCCCGCCGACGCCCGTCCGCCCCGCCCGGCCCGAGGGCACGGCGTGGAAGCCGGCCGCGCTGGTCCTCCCGGCCGTGGCGCTGGTCGTCCTCGGCAGCGTCGGGATGGTGCGCGCCGCCGTCGTCTGCTCGGACCGCCTCGGCCTCGCGCGGACGTTCGTCGGCTTCGTCCTCCTGGCCGTGCTCGCGAGCCTGCCGAACGCGTTCACCGGCATCCGGCTCGCGCTCGCCGGACGCGGCGAGGCCGCCGTCGCGGAGACCTTCGCCAGCAACACGATCAACCTCGTCGGCGGGGTGCTCGTCCCGGCGCTCGCCGTCGGGCTCGGGCCGCGCTCCGGGCTCGCGCGGCTCGACGCGCTGTGGGTGGCCGTCCTCACCCTCCTCGTCGCCGTCCTGCTCGCCGGCCGGATCGGGCGCCGCGGCGGCGCGCTCCTCCTCGGCCTGTACGCCGCCTTCGTCGCGGCTCAGCTCGCGTACTCGTAGAAGCCGCGACCCGCCTTCCGCCCGAGCCTGCCCTCCCGCAGAAGCGCGAGCAGGCGCGGCGGCGGGGCGTAGCGGTCCTCGCCGAGCGCGGCGCGGAGGGTCTCGCTCGCGTGCACGTGCACGTCGATGCCGACGAGGTCGAGGAGCGCGCACGGACCGAGCGGCCAGCCCGCTCCGAGCGTCATCGCCCGGTCGAGGCTCTCGGGGTCGACGCCGGTCTCGTCGAGGACGCGCACGCAGTCGTTCAGCAGCGGGACGAGCACGCGGTTGACGACGAAGCCGGGCGTGTCGGCGCACACGATCGGCTCCCGCCCGAGCCGCCGGGCGAGCGCGACCGCCGTCTCGACGGCCTCGCCGCTCGTGCGCTCGGCGCGGACGACCTCGACGAGCGGCATCAGCGGCGCAGGGTTGAAGAAGTGCATCCCGAGCGCGCGCTCGGGACGCTCGAGCGCCGCAGCGATCGCGCCGACCGAGAGAGCCGAGGTGTTCGTCGCGAGCACCGCGTCCTCCCGGCAGACGCGCTCGAGCTCGGCGAAGAGCTCCCGCTTCGCGCCGAGGTCCTCGACCACCGCCTCGATCACGACGTCGCAGCCGGCGAGCGCCTCGAGCTCGGTGACGACCGTGAGCCGGGCGAGCGCCGCCTCGCGCGCGGCGGCGTCGAGCCGGCCCTTCTCCACCTTGCGGCCGAGGAAGTGGGCGATGCGCGCGCGCGCCGCCTCGCCGCGGGCCGCGTCGAGCTCCCGCCCGATCGTGGCGAGCCCGGCCTCGACCGCGAGCTGCGCGATCCCGGCCCCCATCGTCCCGAGGCCGACGACGCCGACCGTTCCGAGCGCGCGCGGCGCCCGGCCGCCCCAGCCCGGCTGGGGCGGCCTCGTCCTCGCTCCACCGCCCGGGTCCATCGGTGCAGGCGCCCCCTCGGTCGCGATCTTGGGCCGCATCCTCGCACGCCGTAGACTGGGCGTGGATGTGGCCCTTCCGCCGGCGGGAGCGACGGCCGGGGCCGGGCGGCGTCGAGGCGCGCCGGCCGCACGCCGGCCTGCTTCGCCGGGAGCGGCGGCTCCTGCTCGAGGCGCGCGAGGAGAAGCTCCGCGACCTCGGCGGGCTCCTCGTCGAGCTCTACCGGCGCGGCGGGTTCCGGGAGGACCTGCTGGCCGAGGGCTGCGCGGAGCTCGTCGGCATCGACGCGCGGCTCGCCGAGATCGACGAGCTCCTCGAGCTCCGCCGCCTGGTGCCCCGCTGCGCCTGCGGCGCGCCGGTGCTCCGCGGCGCGCGCTTCTGCCCCCACTGCGGAAGCGCGCTCGAGCGGCGCGCGGGCGTCGAGGACACGGTCGTCGTCGGGCCCGAGCGGTGACGCGGCGGCAGGCGGCGGCCGCGGCGGTCGACACCCTCTGCCCGCGCTGCGGCGCGGCGCGCGGGCGCGCGCAGGCCTACTGCGTCGAGTGCGGGCTCCGGCTGCCGGCCACGCGCGGGCTCGTGCCCGCGCTGCGCCGCCGCTGGCTGCGGCGCCTCGGCTGGTACCCCGGCGACTGGGTGTGGCCGTCGCTCGCCGCGCTCGCCCTCGCGGGCGGGGGCGCCGCGGTCGCGGTCGCGCTCGGCGAGCGCCCGGAGCCGGCCGGGCAGACGACGGCGGTCGCGCCCGTGCCGCGCGCGCTCGCGCCCACCCCGGGGCCGGCCGTCCCGGCCGGCGGGCGCACGCCGTGGCCCGCCGGCGTGGACGGCTGGACGGTCGTCCTCGGCGCCTACCCGGCGCGCCGGGGCGCCGCCGCCGCCGCGCTCGCCCGCCGCGCCGTCCGCTCGGGCCTCGCCCAGGTGGGGGTGCTCGACTCCGGCCGCTACGCGAGCCTCCACCCCGGCTACGACCTCGTCTTCAGCGGCGTCTACGGCACGGCCGCGGAGGCGCAGGCCGCGCTGCGGGGCATCCAGGCGGCCGGCTTCCCGGAGGCCTCGACCCGCGAGATCGTCGGCTAGCGCGGCCGGACGCCCCGAGTCGTTGCCTTTCTTGAGATCATTTGTGACAGCGGCCGGGAGCGTGTAGAGTGCGGTCTCGGAATCGGCTCGGAGCCGTCCTAGCACGTGATTTACGGCTCCTTAACACAGGTTTCGGCATAGTCAAGGGAGATGAGCTCTGGAGCGATGGACGAGCGGATCCTGCAGATTCAGAACACCATGTATCAATATTCACGGGCGATCTACCGCTCGATCAAAGACCTCGTCGACCCGTACGTCGACCCGGCGACGCAGCTCGCCTACCGGCGCGAGGTGCTCGCCGCGTGCGAGGGGACGATGGAGCGGCTCGCCGCGGATCCGCACTACTTCGCGAAGCCCGACAAGGCGCTCTTCCAGGACATCCGCCGCTACTTCCCGATCACCGTGCAGGCCCAGGTCGCGTGGTCGGTCACGCGCGGCGTCGGAGCCGCGGTCGAGTTCATCGAGGAGCAGATCGAGAACGGCGCGTTCGAGGGCGGCGTCCCCCGCTGCCACGCGACCACGCGCAAGGGCAAGCCGTGCCAGCGCACGCCGCTGCCCGACCGCGACTACTGCCCGTCGCACCAGCACCTCGAGCGCAGCCGCGCCGCCGCTGCGTAGCTCGCGCCCGAGCTTGTAGGCTCGGCGCAGGGTGTCGCACGACACGGACAAGCTGATCCGCCAGCTCTCGCTCGTCGCCTTCCTCATGGCGGAGCGGCGGCCGCTGACCGCGCGCGACATCAAGGGCAGCGTCGAGGGCTACCAGGAGATGAGCGACGAGGCGTTCGCGCGGCGGTTCTACTCCGACCGCGCCGAGCTCGTCGGGCTCGGCATCCCGCTCGACTCGCACCGCGACGAGCACACCGGGGAGGACCTGTACACGCTCCGCTCGGAGCGGTACTTCCTGCCGCCGCTCGAGCTCGACGACGACGAGCTCGCCGCGCTCCAGACCTGCCTCTACCTGCTCGAGGGCCGCTTCGCCTACGCCGAGCCGCTGCGGCTCGCGCTGCAGAACCTCGCGCTCGGCCGCTCCTCCGAGGCGCGCGACGCCGCGCCGACCGCGACCGCCGTCCGCGTGGAGGTGCGCGACCCCGACTACTCGCCGGAGCTCCAGGGCAGGCTCGGCAAGCTCGAGAACGCGATCACGAAGCAGCGCACGATCCGCTTCCGATACTGGTCGATCGGGCGGGACGAGGAGCGGGAGCGCACCGTCAACCCCTACGCGCTCCTCCCGGAGAAGGGGACGTGGTACGTGATCGGCGAGGACGGCGAGGACGGGACGATCAAGCAGTTCCGCGTCTCGCGGATCCGCTCGGAGATCCGGTTCGCGACGCGCCGCGAGCGCGACTTCCGCGTCCCGGAGACGTTCGACGTCGAGGACTTCCGCGGTCGCGCCGACTGGCAGTTCGGTGCGACGCAGGGCGTCGCCCGGATCGCGCTCGCGCCGGACACGGCCTGGTGGGCGAAGCGCGAGTTCGGGCCGCCGCGCAACCGCATGGACGCGAACGTCCTCGCCACCGAGTACGCGAGCCTGCCGCTGCTCGCGCGCTGGGTGCTGCGCCAGGACGGGCGCGCGGTCCCGCTCGAGCCGCCCGAGCTGCGCACGCTCGTGCTCGAGGGCGCGCGGGAGGCGCGGCGCGCCCACGCCGGCGCGCCGCCGCAGGTGGCGGCCGAGGTCCGCCGGCGCTGGAACGACGCCGGGAGCGGCGCGGAGCGCGGCGCCGGCCCCGTCGCCCCGGAGCGCTTCGGCGTCCTGCAGTCGCTCCTCGCCTACCTGCTCGCCGCCTGCGGCGACGCGCGCGAGGCCGTGATCCCGGCGGCCGAGCTCGTCGAGCGCTTCTCGATCCCCCCGGAGGCGCTCGAGGAGCACCTCCAGCTCCTCAACCTCGTCAACTTCGGCGGCGGCTGCTACGCCGTGTACGCCGAGCTGCACGGCGACGAGGTCCACGTCGACAAGGAGCTCTTCGGCGACACGTTCCGGCGCCCACCGCGGCTGACGCCGCTCGAGGCGCGCGCGATCTGGCTCGCGCTCGAGTTCGTCGGGCCGATGGTGGCCGCCGGCGCGCACTCGCCGCTCGAGCGCGTGCGGGCGAAGCTCGCCGACACGTTCGGGGCGTTCGCGCTCGCG
>Ga0209810_1000688_pt1 | contig 66360 bp, 63 predicted proteins | sample Coa_R1_7_FD_187159 | JGI IMG/M metagenome (GOLD analysis project Ga0209810, IMG submission 187159) | Surface soil microbial communities from Centralia Pennsylvania, which are recovering from an underground coalmine fire - Coalmine... | ecosystem: Environmental > Terrestrial > Soil > Unclassified...
CGGGATCCGCAGTCCGAACCCGTTCTGGCTCGCCTCCGCTCCGCCGACGAACTCCGGCTACCAGGTGCTGCGCGCGTTCGAGGCCGGCTGGGGCGGCGCGGTATGGAAGACGCTCGCCCTCGAGCCGATCGTCAACGTCACCTCGCGCTTCGGCGGCTGGAACGTCGGCGCGCAGCGGATGACGGGGATGAACAACATCGAGCTCATCACCGACCGACCCCTCGACGAGAATCTCCGTGAGATCGCCGCGTGCAAGGCCGCGTTCCCCGACCGCGCGATCGTCGTCTCGCTGATGACGGACTGCTCGCGCGAGCGCTGGCACGAGCTGGTGCGCCGCTGCGAGGAGGTTCCGCTCGACGGCTTCGAGCTGAACTTCGGGTGCCCGCACGGGATGTCGGAGCGCGGGATGGGCTCGGCCGTCGGCCAAGATCCCGAGCTGGTCGAGCAGGTCACGCGCTGGGTCAAGGAGGCGGCGCACGTCCCGGTGATCGTGAAGCTCACGCCGAACGTCACCGACGTCCGCTACACCGCTCGGGCGGCGGCGCGCGGCGGCGCCGACGCGATCAGCCTGATCAACACGATCAACTCGCTGATCGGCGTCGACTTGGACACCTGGCTCCCCGTCCCGCACGTCGACGGAAAGGCGTCGCACGGCGGCTACTGCGGCCCCGCGGTGAAGCCGATCGCGCTGAACATGGTCGGCGCGTGCGCGCGCGACGCCGCGGTCGGCATCCCGATCTCGGGGATCGGCGGGATCTCGGACTGGCGCGACGCCGCCGAGTTCATGCTGATGGGCGCGACCTCGGTCCAGGTCTGCACGGCGGTGATGCACCACGGCTTCCGCATCGTGCGCGACATGATCGACGGCCTCGAGGGCTATCTCGACGCGCGGGGGATCGGCTCGGTCCGCGAGCTGATCGGAAAGACGGTCCCGCGCTTCGTCGACTGGAACGATCTGAACCTCGACTACAAGGTCGTCGCGCGGATCGATCCGGAGACGTGCATCCGCTGCAACAAGTGCTACATCGCGTGCGAGGACGCGGCGCACCAGTGCATCGACCGTCCCGCCGATCCGCGCCTCGCCCCGGTGGTCGAGGAAGACGAGTGCGTCGGATGCAACTTGTGCAGCATGGTCTGTCCGGTCGAGAACTGCATCACGATGGTGCGCGTCGACGCCGGCGACACCGTCCACACCTGGAGAGAACGGCTATCGGTACCATCGTAAGAGGCGGGACCGTCGTCACCGCGACCGACCTGTTCCCCGCCGACGTCCTGATCGAGAACGGCGTGATCACGTCCGTCGCGCGCAGCGTCGGCGAGACGGGGCATGCCGTCATCGATGCGTCGGGCGCCTACGTGTTCCCCGGCTTCATCGATCCGCACACGCACCTCGACATGCCGTTCGGCGGCACGACGACGATCGACGACTTCGCGAGCGGGACCGTCGCCGCGGCGCTGGGCGGGACGACGACGATCGTCGACTTCGCGCTGCACCAGCGCGGCGACTCGCTCGAGAACGCGGTGAAGACGTGGCACGGCAAGGCGCGCGGCAAAGCGGCGATCGACTACGCCTTCCACCTCACCGTCGCCGACGGCCGCCCCGAGACCATCGAAGAGATCCCGCGGATGATCGAGCGCGAGGGCGTGAACTCGTTCAAGGTCTTCATGGCCTACAAGCACGTCCTGCAAGTCGACGACGAGACGATCTTCAAGGTCCTCAAAGCCGCGGCGCGCTACGGCGGGCTGGTGCAGGTCCACGCCGAGAACGGCGACGTCATCGAAGTGACGGTGAAGGAGGCGCTCGCCGCCGGCAACACCGCGCCGAAGTACCACGCCCTCACGCGGCCCGTTGAGCTCGAGAGCGAGGCGACGTCGCGCGCGATCCGGCTCGCCGAGGTCGCCGGCGCGCCGCTCTACGTCGTGCACGTGTCGAGCGCGATGGCGGCCGACGCGATCAGCGACGGCCGCAAGCGCGGGCTCCCGATCTACGGGGAGACGTGCCCGCAGTATCTCGTCTGCGACGTCGAAGACTACGACCGTCCCGATTTCGCCGGGGCGAACTACGTGATGTCGCCGCCGCTGCGCGAGAAGCGCGACCAGCGCGTGCTGCTCGAGAAGCTCAAGAACGGCGAGCTGCACGCGTTCGGCAGCGACCATTGCTCGTTCAACAACTGCGGTCAAAAAGATCTCGGCAAGGACGACTTCTCGAAGATCCCCAACGGCGCGCCGACGATCGAGGACCGCGTCGCGATCCTCTTCGAGCACGGCGTCAACGCGGGGGCGATCGGGCTGAACCACTTCGTCGCACTCGCCGCCACGAACCCGGCGAAGCTCTTCGGGCTCTTCCCGCGCAAGGGGACGATCGCCGTCGGCAGCGACGCCGACATCGTCGTGTGGGACCCGAATCTCGCCCGCACGATCTCCGCCAAGACGCACCACATGAAGGCCGACAACAGCATCTTCGAAGGGATGGCGGTGCGCGGCGCGCCGCGCTACGTCTTCTCGCGCGGCCGGATGGTCGCCGACGGCGCGCGCTTCACCGGCGAGCCCGGGAGCGGGATGCACCAGCGGTCGGCGCCGTTCCGGCCCGTGGACCTCTAGCGCGAACGAAGGAGCAGCGTGGATACGAACCTCGTCACCATCGGACTGATCCAGGCGCATCACGAGACGCCCGGCCCCGAGCCGGTCGAGGTCCACAAGCGCCGCGCGATCGACAAGCACGTGCGGATGATCCGGGAGGCCGCGCAGCGCGGCGCGCAGATCGTCTGCCTGCAGGAGCTGTTCTACGGCCCGTATTTCTGCACCGAGCAGAGCCCGAAGTGGTACGAGGCGACGGAGCACGTCCCCGACGGTCCGACGACGCGGCTGATGCAGGACCTCGCGCGCGAGCTCGAGATCGCGCTCGTCGTCCCGCTCTACGAGCGAACGATCAGCGGCGTCTACTACAACACCGCGGTCGTGATCGACGCCGACCGCACCGTGCTCGGCATCTATCGCAAGCACCATCTGCCGCAGGTCGCGGCCGGGCCGCAAGGCTGCGGGTTCTGGGAGAAGTACTATTTCAAGCCCGGCAACGGCGGCTATCCGACGTTCCGCACGCGCTACGCCCAGATCGGCGTCTACATCTGCTACGACCGGCACTTTCCCGAGGGCGCGCGGCTGCTCGGCCTCAACGGCGCCGAGATCGTGTTCAATCCGTCGGCGACCGTCGCCGGGCTCTCGGAATATCTCTGGAAGCTCGAGCAGCCGGCGCACGCCGTGGCGAACGGATACTACGTCGGCGCGATCAATCGCGTCGGCTGGGAGTCGCCCTGGAACATGGGCGAGTTCTACGGGCAGTCGTATCTCGTCGATCCGCGCGGACAGTTCGTCGCGATCGGGTCGCGCGACCGCGACGAGGTCGTCGTCGGCGCGATGGACCGGCGCGTGATCGAAGAGGTCCGCAACACCTGGCAGTTCTACCGCGACCGCCGTCCCGAGACGTACGGCGAGATGGTCGAGGTCTGATGGGCGCGACGCAGGTCGAGCGCGACGGGATCGTCACGCTCGATCCGCGCGCGGCGCAGGCCGCGGCGCGGCATGCGGCGCTCTGGAACGAAGACTTGCGCCCCTGCACGCCGGCGGAGCACGCCTGGACGGCGCGCCGGTTCGCGAGCCTGTGGATCGGGATGTGCCTGTGCATCCCGACCTACTCGCTGGCCAGCGGGATGATCGCGCTCGGGATGAACTGGTGGGAGGCCGTCCTGACGATCTTCGTCGGGAGCGCGGTCGTGCTCATCCCGATCCTGCTCGTCGCGCATGCCGGGACGCGGTACGGCATCCCGTATCCGGTTTTCGCGCGGCTCTGGTTCGGGACGCGCGGCGCGCACCTGCCGGCGCTCGCCCGCGCGGTGATCGGCGCGGGGTGGTTCGGCATCAACTCGTGGTTCGGCGGCCTCGCGCTCGACGCGATCGTCGGCCGCATCGTCCCGTCGTGGAGCGCGCTCGGCCCGCACGTCGCGATCGCCTTCGGCGTGTTCTGGCTGCTCAACGTCGGGATCGCGATGCGCGGCCCGCAGGCCATCGGGCGGCTCGCGGCGCTCGCCGCGCCGACGCTCGGGATCGCGGCCGTTTGTCTGTTCGCGTGGGGGCTGCACGCGGCGGGCGGCGTCGGCCCGATGCTCGCCGCGCCCGCGACGCTGCACGGCGCGGCGTTCTGGAGCGCGTTCTTCCCCTCGGTGATCGGCGTGGTCGCCTTCTGGGCGACGCTCGCGCTCAACATCCCGGACTATTCACGCTATGCGGTCGCGCAGCGCGCGCAGCTGAGCGGGCAGCTCGTGATGCCGTTCGTGATGGCGCTCTTCGCCTTCATCGGGATCGCGGTGACGTCCGCGACCGTCGCGCTCTACGGCAAGGCGCTCTGGAATCCGGTCGAGCTGCTCGTGCACTTCCCGGCGGCGGTCGTCGTGATCGGCGGGGCGATCGTGATCCTCTCGTCGATCACGATCAACGTCGGCGCGAACGTGATGGCGCCGGCGCGCGCGTTCGAGAACCTCTGGCCGCGGCGCATCGGCTTCGCGACCGGCGCGGTGCTGACCGGGCTGCTGGCGCTCGCGATGCAGCCGTGGTACGTGCTCTCGACGTTCGCGACGTACGTCTTCACCTGGCTCGGCACGTACGGAACGCTGCTCGGCCCGTTCGACGGGATCGCGATCGCCGACTACTGGCTCGTGCGCGAGCAGCGTCTCGATCTCGACGCGCTCTACACGCCGGGCGGGCGCTACGACTACGCGCGCGGCTGGAACCTGCGCGCCGTCGCCGCGCTCGTGGTCGGCTGGATCCCGCCGCTGATCGGGCTGTGGTTCAAGCCGCTCGGCTTCCTGTGGTCCGGCGGCTGGCTCTTCAGCATCGTCGTCGCCGGCCTCGCCTACGCGGCGTTCATGCGCGCCGACCAGTCGCGCTTGAGCTCCGCCGAGTACGACGCGATCACCGCACGCGAACCCGAAGACATCCCGCTCGCTGCGGCCGCGAGCGCGCCCGTGCCGTCCTGATCAGCGCAGCCGTTCCCGGGTGGTTGGGCTCGGGCAGGGCACGTCCCCACGGCGGGGACGCTCCCTGCGCGCACTCCTGCGCTCCGGTCGCTCGGCGCCGCGGCGCTCCGCGCATCCTGCGCTCCCGCGCCGCGACGACGCCCCGCCGTGGGGACGTGCCCTGCCCGATCCCCGGCATGATTGGTTTCGGAGACCCGCGCGCCGCGGTCGCGGCAATGTTTTCTAGGGATCGTGCGCCGCGAATCGTGAGCGTCAGCAACGGCGTGCCGGTATCGTGCCTGCACGGCGGGCGGCACGTGCCCGCGGCGGGGCGTTGCGAAGTTCGCGAAGCCAGGATGGCGAGAGCGAACTTCGCACCGAGCGACCGGAGGCGCACGATGCGCCGCAGGGAGCGTCCCCGCCGCGGGCATGTGCCGCACGCCGTGCCGCCACCCGTATCGGCGCGCCCGTCGCCCTCAGCCGGCGGTCAGGAAGCCGCGGCGTGCGCGCGTTCGAGGTCGCCGATCGCTTCGCCGATCGTCGCGACCGCTTCGTCGATCTGCGCGTCGGTGATCACGAGCGGCGGCGCGACGTGCAGGACGTTGTAGCGGCCGAACGCGTAGGCGCCGCGGCGCTTGAGCCCGGCGAAGAGCGCCGGGATCGGCCCGAGCGAGGCGCCTTGCCACGGAACCAGCGGCGTGCGCTTCGCGCGATCCGAGACGAACTCGACGGCGAAGAACGCGCCGGCGCCGCGCACGTCGCCGACGATCTCGTGCGCGTCGCGCAGCGCGCGCAGCCCGGCGCCGAGCCGCCTTTCGATCGCGCGGGCGCGCTCGAACAGCTTGTCGTCGTCATACGCTCGCAGCGTCGCCGCACCGGTCGCCATCGCGAGCGGATGCCCCGAATACGTGTGGCCGGCGGGGAGCGGACGTGCGTCGAACGCGCTCGCCAGCCGCTCGCGCAGCATGACGCCGCCGAGCGGAACGTAGCCCGACGTGACCCCCTTCGCGAACGTGATCGCGTCGGGGACCACGCCGAAGCGCTCGCCGGCGAACGCGGCGCCGGTCCGGCCGAAGCCCGTCATCACCTCGTCGAAGATCAGCACGATCCCGTAGCGGTCGCACAGCTCGCGCACGCCCGCGAGATAGCCCTCGGGATAGACGATGACGCCGTTCGAGCCGACGACCGGCTCGATCAGGAACGCCGCCACCTGCGCCGGATTCTCGGCGCGGATGGTCTCGTCGAGATGGTGCAGCGCGCGCTCCGTCTCCTCGCGCGGATCCGCGGTGAAGAACGGGCTGCGGTACGGATACGGCGTCCAGACGTGCACGACACCGGGCATCGCGCTGAGCGGCTCGTTGAACCAGCGGCGGTTCTCGCCGGTGAGCGACGCCGCGCCGGCGGCGGAGCCGTGAAACGACCGATACCCGGTGAGCACCTTGCTGCGCCCGGTGATCGCGCGCGCGAACTTCACCGCGTCCTCGTTGGCGTCGGCGCCGCCGGTGGTGAAGAACGTCCGGCCGCCCTCCTCGCCCCAGGGCGCGATCCGCATCAGCGCCTCGCCCAGCTCGGCGCGCGCGTCGTTGAACCAGCTCGGCGGGCTGAAGCACAGCCGGTCGATCTGCGCGTGCATCGCGGCGCGCACCGCGGGATGCCCGTGGCCCAAGTTCACCGCGATGAGCCCCGACGTCAGGTCGGCGTACCGGTTCCCGTCCGCGTCGTAGAGGTAGATCCCCTCGCCGCGCACGATCACCGGCGGCTCGAGGTTCCCTTGCGGCAGCCACGGCGTGAGGACGTAGCGGGCGTGCTTGCTCTTGAGCGCGTCGGCGGAAGCGATCATCGCGAACCTCCGCCGAACGTCTACGCCCGGACGACGGGCCTCGCCTCTTCGGCGGCTGCACGGGGAAAGGCAACTCTGCCGCCGGTGCAACCAACGGGGAAACCCCGACGGTGAACCGCCGGGGTTTCGGTCCGCTGACGAAGCGGGAGGATGTGATCGTAACGGGCACGACCAGTCCCGTCGAGCCTGTCCGGGTCGGGGCCGCGCCTGGAGGGATTCGAACCGTCACCCCCCGCTTCGTCAGAACGGTGCTCTATCCGTTGAGCACAGGCGCATGCGCTGCGCCTATGCTGCACGGAGCGCGTCACGACTGCATGGCATCGTGCGTGCGTCGTACCGAGCTTCCGCACAGACCGAAGTGAACGACCTCGTTCAACGCGATGCACGATCGCGGACTGAATAGCGTCCTTTCGTTCGGCGAGAGACCGCGCTAATGCGGAATCAGGGCCGAGCCGCGTGACAACCAGAGGGTGACGCGCGCGACGATCCCCGGGAAGAACTCCCAGAACGCGATGATGCCGGCGAACGTGCGCGGCGCTCCCACGATGACGAACGGAATCCCGGCGAGCACGACGACGAGCACCAGGCCGATCAGCGGCGCGTAGCGATTGTGCGTGCGCGCGACGACGGTTCCGCCGAGCAGATCTCCCAGACGCCGGTGTCCCGGCAGCAGCGCGAGCACGCCGCCGACAGCGAGCAGATCGATCGGACGGAGCAGGCTGCGCACGAACGAGCGGCCGAGACCGACGACGCGCTCGCGCTGCGCGTACACGTGCAGCCCGAGCGCGAGCTTCCAGATGGTCGTCCCGAAGAGCGCCTCCGCGATCCAGACGTAGAACAGCGCGATCACCGCGCCGAGCGCCAGCGTCCAGTCGAAGCCGCGCTGCGTGTTCGTCGGCAGCCCGGTGACCGGGTTGATCGCGATCAGCGCGTAGGCCAGGATCGTCACGACGAGCGTGACCTGGCCGACGTCGAGCACGAACGCGCAGAGCCGTGCCAGCATGTAGCCGATCGGGTTCCCGAAGTCGAGCGCCGTCGCGCCGGGCGGCGTGACGACGGTCGGCCGGCGCGCAAAGAACGGGGCCGCGCGCCCCGCGCCGGGCGGCTCCACGACGCCCTGCACGAGATGCGGGCCCGTCCGCGCGCCGGGCGGCGGCCCGGCCGGCCGCGGCCCCGCGCCGGGCGGCGGACCGCTCTGTTGGGACGGCCCGGGCGGCGGCGTCCCCGGGTTCGGCCCGGGCGGCGGGCGAACGGCGCCCATCCCGATCGTCGGGTCGCCGTCTTCGGGGCGCGGAGTCCAGGGCGGAGGCTGCATCGTCGGCGGAAGCTACTCGTGCGCGAACGACCGGGTTTCGCCGATCGCGCCCGCTACACGAAACCGCTCGCGGCGGTCGCGCCTTTCTTGCGCAGCTCCGCTTGGCGCAGCTCGACGCGGCGGACCTTCCCGCTGCGCGTCTTCGGCAGCTCCTTCACGAACTCGATCTCGCGCGGATACTTGTACGGCGCGGTGACGCGCTTGCAGTGTTCCTGAATGTCCTTCACCAGCTCGTCGCTCGGCTCGTAGCCGGGCCGCAGCACGACGAACGCCTTCACGATGTTGCCGCGATCCGGGTCGGGCGAGCCGACGACGGCCGGTTCGAGCACCGCGGGGTGCTCCATCAGCGCGCTCTCGACCTCGAACGGACCGATGCGGTACGCGCCCGAGGAGATGACGTCGTCGGCACGCCCGACGAACCAGAAGTAGCCGTCGTCGTCGACCTGCGCGCGGTCGCCGGTCACGTACCATTCGCCGCGCCACATGTTGGCCGTCTCGTCGGGGTTTTTGAAGTAGCCGACGAACAGCGAGGGCGGGTTGCCGCGAATCGCGATGTCGCCCGTCTCGCCCGGCGGGCAGATCGCGCCGTTTTCGTCGATCACCGCGACGTCGTGGCCGGGCGTCGGCTTGCCCATCGATCCGGGGCGCACGTCCATCCCCGGGCGGTTGGCGACCAGCAGCGTGTTCTCGCTCTGACCGTAGCCGTCGAGGATCGTCACGCCGAACGCCTCGCGCCAGCGCTCGATCACCTCGGGATTGAGCGGCTCCCCGGCGCTCACGCATTTCTCGAGCTTCGGCAGCTGCCAGCGCTTCCCGAGATCCGGGATCTTCGCGCACAGCCGGTATTCGGTCGGCGCCATGCACAGCGCCGTCACGCCGAGATCGCGGATGAGATCCATCCGCTGTTCGGGGACGAACGGTCCTTCGTGCAGCACGATCGGCGCGCCGCACGACCACGGCCCGAGGAGGACGTTCCAGAGCGACTTCGCCCAGCCGGTCGACGAGCTGCACCACACGAGGTCGTCGCGCGTGATGCCGAACCAGAACGCCGCCTGCACGCGCTTGCCCCACGCGAACGCGACGGTGTGCACGACCCCTTTCGGCTCCTTCGTCGTCCCGCTCGTGTAGATGATGAACGCCATGTCGTCCTTCGTCGTCGGGACGCCGTCGTACGGCGTCGCCGCCTCGACGAGCGGTGCGACGGGCGTCCAGCCGTCGCGCTCGCCGCCGACGAGCAGATACCGTTTCACGCCCGGCGCGTCCGCGCGCATCCCGTCGATCTCCGCCGCGTTCGTGACGTGGCCGACGACCGCGACGGCGTCGCTGTGGTTCGCGCGGTACGAGAGATCTTTCGCGCGCAGCTGCTCCGCGCTCGGCACCGACACCGCGCCGATGCGGAGCAGCGCCGTCATGCAGAAGAGCCACTCGGGGATCTTCGGGAGCGAGACGATCACGCGCTCGCCCTTCGCGATCCCGGCGTCGCGCAGCACCGCGGCCCAGCGCTTCGAGGCCTCGCTGACGTCGCGGAAGCTGTAGTCGCGGCGGCGCAGCTCGGCGTCGAGCGCGAGCAGCCCGAGCCGGTCTTCTTCGGCCAGCCGGTCGACGACGTCGCGCGCGAAGTTGAACTCGGCGGGGACGTTCCAGACGAAGTCGGCGTCGTTCATGGCGGCGAGGATTCGCAAGCGGTCGCGTGGCACCCGCTGGGATGGCGCGACCGCTGCTCGCGCGCATTCTGCGCGACTCCTCGATCCGGACGCCGGCGTTCCGCGCGACCGGCGTTCCGGCGATCCTGCTCGGCTCGGCGGCGATCGTCGCCGCCGCCGGCGTCTCGCGCGCGCTCGTCACGGCGGCGCCGTCGTTCGCCGCGGCGCTGCACGAGGCGACGAAGCTCGTCCGCGCCGTGCGCGGCGAGCGCGGCGACCAAGGCCGGCTCAGCGGCTGAGCGCGGCGACCCGTCTCACGTAGGCGATCAGCTCGGCGGCGCACTCCTCGACCGAGCGCGCCGCGGTCTCGACGACGAGCTCGGGCGCCGCGGGCGGCTCGTACGGCGCGCTCACGCCGGTGAACTCCGGGATCTCGCCGGCGTGCGCGCGGCGGTAGAGGCCTTTGACGTCGCGCGCCTCGCACGTCGCGCGGTCGGCGTGAACGTAGACTTCGTGGAAGCGGCCCGGCGCGACGGCGCGCGCCGCGTCCCGGTCGGCGGCGCTCGGCGAGACCAGCGCGACGATCGCGATCGCCCCGGCGTCGGCGAACAACCCGGCGACCTCGCCGACGCGCCGCACGTTCTCGCGCCGGTCGTCGGCCGAGAAGCCCAGATCGCCGTTCAGTCCGGTGCGCACCGCGTCCCCGTCGAGCACGTACGCGTTCCAGCCGGCCGCGAACAGCGCGCGCTCGAGCGCGCGGGCGAGCGTCGACTTTCCGGCGCTGGGGAGCCCCGTGAGCCAGACGACCGCGCCGCGGTGGCCCCAGCGGGCGGCGCGCTCGTCGGCGGCGATCCCGCCGTTCCCGGCGGCCACGTTCGGGGAGCGGCGCCGCGCGCGCGGCGCGACGACGACCGCGCGCACGAGCCCGCCGCCGCCGATCGCGTCGTCGCGATAGAGCGCGAAGCGGCCGAGGGACGAACGCGGGCGCACTTCGACGACCGCCGGCTCCAGGCAGCGCAGCCGGACCTCGTAGACTTCGTTGCGCTCGAGCGCGCCGGCGGCGACGCGCTCGCCGGTCGCGACGTCGATCCGCGCGAAGACCGCCTCGACCACCGCGCCGGTGTCGCGCGTCCCGCAGCGCATCGTGACGAACTCGCCCGGCGCGAGCGGCGCCGCGTCGAGCCAGAAGACCGTCGCGTCGAGCGCGTCGGCGACCGGCGGAACGGCGGCGGGGTCGGCCAGGACGTCGCCCGGGCGGACGAAGGTGACGCCGCGCAGCCGCAGCGCGGTCGCGGTCCCCGCCGCGGCGCGCTCGGGCGCGTCCGGGAAACCGGCGAGCGTCTCGACGACGGCCGGCTCGTGCGACGGCAGCACGACGACGTCGTCGCCGGCGCGCAGCGTGCCGTCGTCGACCGTGCCGACGAGGATGCGCGCTTCGTCGCGGCGGTAGACGTCCTGCACCGGGAAGCGCATCGGCGCGAGCTCGTCACGGCGGCCGGGCGCCAGCGCGTCGAGCGCCTCGAGCAGCGGCGGGCCTTCGTACCACGCGAGCCGCGGCGAGGGTGCGACGACGCCGTCGCCGTCGCGCGCGACGGCCGGAACGACCGCGCGCAGCGCGAGCCCGGTGCGTGCCGCGAGCGCCCGCGCCTCGCGCGCGACCTCGTCGAACCGTTCGCGCGCGAAGCCGGCGGCGTCCATCTTGTTGACGACGACGATCGCCTCGTCGACGCCGAGCAGCGGGAGCAGCAGCGCATGCCGGCGCGTCTGCTCGGAGACGCCTTCGCGCGCGTCGACGACAAGGACCGCGGCGCGCGCGTCGCCCGCCGCGCTCACCGCGTGGCGCACGAACTCGCGATGGCCGGGCGCGTCGATCACCTCGTAGCGGCGCGAGGCGGAGCGGAACCACACGCGCGAGGCGTCGATGGTGACCGCCTGATCGCGCTCGACCTGGAACGCGTCGAGCAGGAACGAGAGCTCGAGCGGGACGCCGCGCCGTTCCGAGGCGCGGCGCAGCTCCTCGAGCCGTCCGTCGGGAAAGCCGCCGGTGTCGAGCACCAGCCGCGCCACGAGCGTCGACTTGCCGTGATCGACGTGGCCGGCGAAGACGACGGGGAACGCGCCGCCGCTCACATGTACCCCGCGGCGCGCAGCCGCTCGAAGGCGTCTTCCGTCTCGTGATCCATCGCGCGGCCGGCACGCTCCGGCGCCGTCGTCGCTTCGAGCTCCGCGATCAGCGCGTCGAGCGTCGCGGCCTCGCTCGCGATCGGGAAGGTGATGTTGCTCTCGCCCAGGCTGCGGAAGCGCTTGCCCGCGCGGGCGAGGTAGAGCGGGCAGAACGGGATCCCTTCGCGCTGCGTGTACCGCCACACGTCGAGCTCCGTCCAGTGCAGCAGCGGGTGGATCCGCAGGTGCGCGCCGTCGGGAACGGCGGTGCGATAGTAGTCCCACAGCTCCGGCGGCTGGTCGCGGAAGTCCCACGAACCGTCGGCGCGGCGCGGGCTGAAGACCCGGTCCTTCGCGCGCGTCGCCTGCTCGTCGCGCCGGATGCCGAGGATCACGCCCTTCCAGCCCTCGCGCCGGATGAGCCGCTTCAGCCCTTCCGTCTTGCGCGCCGCGGCCCGTCCGGCGGGCGGGAGCGTCTGGTCGACCTCGTCCTCACCGGGACACGGCTCGTTGCGGTACTCGAGCCCCCACGCCCCGATCATCGCGTCGCGGAAGGCGTAGACCTCGGGAAACTCCAGCCCGGTATCGAGCAGAGAAACCGGGAACGGGACGCGGCCCAGGAACGCCTTTCGGGCCAGCCACAGCAGCGCGGTGCTGTCCTTGCCGATCGACCACAGCATCCCGAGCGGCGCGACGCGACGGTACGCTTCCCGCAGGACGAAGATCGCCCGCTCTTCCAGCTCGTCGAGATCGCTCACGTGGGAAGTATCGGCCGCCGCCGTCGTAGACCCCCTCGATGGAGCTGCTCGAGGCGGTGATCGCGGCGGCGCGGGAGGCGGGCGAGGCGATCCGCGCGCTCCAGCCGGCTGCGGGCGCCGGGGTCGCGTGGAAGGACGACGGCTCGCCGCTGACGCGCGCCGACCTGGAGGCGAACGCGCTGCTCCTGGAGGCCCTGGCGGCGGCGCGCCCGGGCGTCCCGACGATCTCCGAGGAGACGTTCGTGCGCGGCTCCGGCCCGCCGCGGCGGCGCTTCTGGCTGATCGATCCGCTCGACGGGACGCGCGAGTTCCTCGACGGCAACGGCGAGTACACGGTGAACGTGGCGCTCGTCGAGCACGGGTTCCCCGTGCTGGGCGTCGTGCACGCGCCGTCCCGCGGCCTCACCTACGCCGCGGCGCGCGGCGAGGGCGCGGTCCGCATCACCGCGAGCGCGGTCGCCGGCGAGGCCCGTGCGGCGGGCGACCGCGTTCGCATCGCGGCCGACCGGGACCCCGCCGAGCTGGTCGTCGCGGTGAGCCGGTCACACCCGGGAGTCGCGCTCGGGACGTTTCTCGCGGCGCTGCCGCCGCACCGCACGCTGGCGCTGGGCAGCTCGCTGAAGCTCTGCCTCGTGGCCGACGGATCGGCGCACCTCTACCCGCGGCTCGGGCCGACCTCATGGTGGGACACCGCGGCGGCGCAGGCGATCGCCGTCGAGGCCGGCGCGGCCGTCGCCGCGCTGGACGGGACGCCGCTGCGCTACGACGGCCCGTCGATCCTCAACCCCGCGTTCGTGTGCGCGTCGGTCGCGCGCGAGCGCTGGGCCGCCGCGGCTCAGCGCGTCACGCAGAGCGGCGGCGTCTGACCCAGATCGCAGCGCAGCCGCACGAACGCGCCGGGACGCAGCCGCGCGAGCGCGCGGCGGTCGCGGATCCGCACGGTCGTCGTCATCTCCATCATCATCCCGGCGTGCGCGTGGTGGACGATCGTCACCGTGCCGCGCGCGCGGTCGACGCGCGCGACGTCGCCGTGCACGTCGGTCCGGTACGGCGACGCCGCGAGCGCCAGCGCGAGCAGCGCGCTCACCACGGCGCGATCACCCGGAACACGATGCGGCGCGGCGCGTTCCACTGCGTCGTGTTGAAGCCGTTCTCGACCTTGATGAGATCGCGGTGGTCGAGCAGGTTGTCGACGGAGAGCTGGTAGCCGAGATGCCTGCCCGCCGGGGCGCGGCCGAGCGCCGCGTTCAGCTCGAGGTGCGAGGGCAGCCGTCCTCCCGTCCCGTTCAGGAAGTCGACGGGGAATCCGGAGCCGTACTGCGCCTCGAGGGTGGCGAAGCTCTTGCGGTCGGGGCCGAAGCGGCGCGTCACGTACGCATCGCCGGCGTAGGTCTCGTCGTGGTCCTCGGGCTCGAGCGTGAGATCCTGAACGTCGGGCGGTGCGAAGAGAAACGTCCCGCCCGAAACGCCGCCGGCGAGCGAGCGCGAGTAGGTGAACGAGACGCCGGTCTCGCTCGAGAGCGTCGAGCGGACGTAGCGTCCTTCGATTCCGCGCGTCACGCCGATCGCGCTGTTGTAGACGGCGAAGAGCGGCGTGTTCAGCAGGTTCGTCGTGTCCAGCACGTTGACGACGGTGCGGTCGAACGCGTTCACGTACAGCCGCTGCCCCGGCGCGAACGTGTGCGCGATGCCGAGCTCCAAATACGTGTCGCGCTCGGGCTGCAGGTCGTAGACCGGGTTGGCCGTCGCGGCGGTGTCGGTCACGACCGCTTCGCGGCGCGTGTCCTCGAGGCCGGGCGCCGCGTACAGCCGCCCGACGTAGGCGTGGAAGATCGTCTGGGGCGTGAGCGCGAGGTCGGCTTCGAAGCGCGGGCTGAGCTGGCTTCCCGAGACGTAGCCCGTGCTGCGGTCGTAGCGCAGCCCGGGCTTGAGCGTCAGCGCCGGGCTCGCGTTCCAGACGTCCTCGACGTACGCGCCGGTCGACGATCCGCGCTGCGCGCCCGCATCGACGAACGTCCCGGCGCCGCTCGGATTCTCGCCGGGCGCGAACGCGATCGTGACGTTCGAGCGGAACGACTCCTGCTGCAGGCCGACGCCGTACGTCAGCGTGTGCCGCGGGCTCGTCCGCTCCTTTTCGAGCCGCAGCCCGACGTACGTCGCGGCGCGGTCCTGCACGAGCCCGTTCGCCGGACAGTCGAACCCGTTCACCACCGGCGAGGTGCAGCTCTGCGGCGTCGCGGCGGTTCCGACGAGATAGCCGCGCACGTCCGCGGAAAGGTCGCCGTCGTAGGCGACGCGGCTGTAGCGCGTCCACGGGACGATGCGGAAGAATCCGTTGCCGTCTTTGTCGTCGTGGGTGAACGAGACGGCGGCGAAGCGGTCGTACTCGCGCTGCACGTCGTCCTGCGAGGGCAGCGACACCTCGCCGGCGGTCGGGTCGTTCGGGTTCACGTTGATCGGGATCTGGTAGGTCGCGTACTGGTTCGCGAAGTCGAAGGCGAGCGCATCGCGGTCGGTCAGCGGCAGCGCGACGCGCAGGAACTGATTCGTCGTCGACGAGGCGTCGTGGATCGCGTTCTCGGCCGGCGTGTCGAGCCCGCGATTCGTCGCGACGTTGTCGACGGCGAGCGCGACCTGCGCGCGTCCGACGTCGAAGCGCTTCACGAGCTGCGCCTCGTGCGTGCCGAGTTCGCCGCTGCCGAGCAGCAGCGTCCCGGGTCCCGGCGGGTTCTCGAACGGCAGGCTCTGCACGTTGACGAGCGCGCCCATGCGCGAGCCGCCGAACTCCGCCGGGAATGCGCCGGTGAAGACCTCGATCGCCCCGACGTCGCGGGGATCGATGAGGTTCGCGAAGTTCGAGCTGGTCGACGAGGGGAGCGGCGCGCCGTCGAGCTCGTAGGTGATCCCGTGGAAGCCGTGCGCGACGGGCTCGTCGTACGAGAACCGCACGATCCCGGGGAGCGTCTCGATGACCCGGTCGACGCTGCCGTTCGCGGGCAGCGCCGCGATCTGGCTCGCCGGGAGCGTGTTCGCGGAGACCGGCGTGCCGCGCAGCCCGGTCGTCGTGCCGCGCGTGCCGCCGATGACGGCGAACGGGACGAGGGCGACGTCGACGACGGCGCCGGTGTCGACCTCGACGGTCGCGTCGGCGCTGCCCGCGGCGGTCGCCGCGTGCAGATGGTAGCGTCCGAAGGGGACGCGGGGAAACGCGAAGCTGCCGTCGGCGGCGGTCTTCGCGACGAGTGAGACGCCTCGGCCCGCGAGCGTCACGGTGACGTTCGGAAGGGGCTGGTGATCGGGACGCGTGAGCGTCCCGCGGACGACGCCGGCGACGTCGGCTCGGGCGGACGGGCTGCCGGCAACGACGGCCAGGCCCGCCCACGCGGCCGCCGCGAGCGCCGCGATGGTGCGCTGCATGGGTGCCTTCTGTAGGAATCGGAGTGAGAGTGGTCGGTCAGGCGAGCGCGAGAGCGACCACGGCCGGCGGAGCGCGCGAGGGGCGGCGCCGGGCCAGCGCCACGCCGCACGCGGCGGGCGCCTCCGGGAACAGCGGCAGGTGCGGTGCGGAAGGCGGCGCGAGGACGAGCCGCAGCGCGCGAACGAGCGCGACGACGAGCCGCCGCGCGAGCGCGACGACGATCCGGGCGGCCAACGACGCGGCGACCGCGCCGAACAGCGAGAGCGCGAGCAGAAACGCCGCCGCCACGGCGAGCAGGACGCCGTCCGGCACGCCGTCGGCGAGAACCAGCGCGGCGAACGGGATCGCGGCCGCGGCCGCGATCAGCGCGGTCCGCGGGACGAGCCCGCAGCGCAGGACGAGCCGCGCCGATGCGATCGCCATCTCGCGCGGCGAGGCGCGCAGGGCGAGCAAGCACGCGAGCGCGACGAGATACAGCGCGCCGGCGCCGAGCGCCGCGCCGACGAGGACGGGGCACGGCGCCGCCGCGGTCCCTGCGGCCGCGCCGGCGACCCGGTCGGGGTCGCCGATGACCTGCACGCCGTGCCAGGTGAGGCGGAAGGCGCAGATGCAGATGCCGGCCCGGGCGAGCGACGCCGCCACGACCGCGAAGCTCCCCGCCAGGGCCGCGACGAGCGCGATCCCCGTCAGTCTCTCTCGTCGAGCCGGTCGCATCTCAGGCAGAGCAACGGCCTCCCGTCCGCGATGGATGCCGGGACGACCCCCGGCACTATTCGCGCACGAGCATAGCATGCGAACGTGAGCGAAGCATGAGGCCGGCCTCCCGGCGGGTGGCGCGCGCGGCCGGGTCGTAGACACGGCGGCCGTGATCGATCAAGAGATTCTCACCCTCCTTCGCGGAACGATGCCGGACGCGCGGGTGCGGGTCTACGACATGACCGGCACCATGGACCATCTCGAGGTGTTCGTGGAGTCGAGCGCCTTCGCGGGCGTCTCGCCGCTCGACCGGCACCGCATGGTCGAACGGGCGCTCGCTCCCGCGCGCGCCGACGGGCGGATCCACGCCCTTCAGATTCGCACCTCCACCCCTGAGGAAACCCATGGCTGACCTGCAAGACGAGATCAAGCGCGAGATCGCGGCGAACCCGATCCTCGTCTACGGCAAAGGAACGAAAGACGCGCCGCGCTGCGGCTTCACGCTCGAGACGATCCAGTTCTTCAACGCGTTCGGCTATCCGTTCGAGGTGATCGACGTGCTCGAGAACATGCCGAAGCGGCAGGCGCTCTCGGAGCTGACCGACTGGCAGACGCTGCCGAAGGTCTTCATCAAGGGACAGTTCTACGGCGACACCGACATCCTCGAGCCGATGGCGCGCAGCGGCGAGCTCGCGAAGGTGCTCGAGGCGGCGTTCGAAGGGACGGGCGTCCAGCCGACGATCCGGCTCTCCTAGCCGGCCGCGTGCTGGAGCTCTACGCCGCGGGGAGCGAAGCCGAGTGGCTTCGCTCTTTTCGTTTCGCCCTCGAGACGCGGCCGCGCTTCTGCGAGACCGACGCGCTCGGCCACGTCAGCAACACCGTCTACACGACGTACTGGGAGATGGCGCGGCTGCGGTACTTCGAGGCGCTCGGCGAGGCCGCCGATTCGCCGCGCCGCGTCCTCGCGTTCAGCCACATGGCGGTCGAGATCGCGACGCGGATGCTGCGGCCGTGCTTCTACGACGAGGAGCTGCTGATCCACGCGCGCATCGTCGCGATGGGCCGCTCGAGCATCACGTTCGAGCACGCGCTCAGCGCGGTCGGGACCGCGGAGATCCGCGCGATCGCGCGGATCGCCGTCGTCGCCTCCGACGGCGAGCGCGCGATCCCGTGGACCGCCGGCCAGCGCGCCAAGGTCGAAGCGTTCGAAGGGCGTGCGTTCGCGTCCTGACGTTTCGCCGCGCCGGAAAAAAAGGGCCGCGTCTCGCGACGCGGCCCTCTCGTTCACGTCGGCCCGCCGCGCGTCAGCGCTGCGCCGCGTACGGCCGCTGCGACCCGAAGAGGTAGCTCAGCGAGAGCCGCACGTTGCGCGGCCCGTACGCGTTCGCGTTCAGGATCGCGCCGCTGACCGGCGCGCCGCTGAACGTCGCGCCCGGCACGAGCGGCTGGGTGATGCCGGCGTACTCGGTGATGTACGAGTTGCCGTACGTGTTGAACAGGTTGTCCACGTTGAGGTTCAGGAACAGCCCGTTGTGCCCGATCGGCGCGCGTCCGTTGATTCCGGCGATCAGGAACGCCGGAACGAAGAACGCGTTGTTCGGACCGTAGTAGGTCTCGCTGAACGACAGCAGCGCGCCCTGCGCGTTGCGCCAGCTGATCTCGCCGTAGCCTTGCGAGTACGGAATCGGCTGATTCGAGACGCCCTGGTAGCCGCCGTAGAAGTTCGGGCCGACGAAGATCCCTTCGTTCTTGGTCACGGTCGTCGAGCCCGGCGCCGTGTAGAACGTGTGCGGGATGTTGACGGCCGTGGCGTGCATCAGCGAACCCTGGAGGACGAAGCCGAAGCCGGTCGGGACGACGCGCCGGATGCCGGCCTCGATCCCTTGGTAGCGCGCCTGCGCGAGGTTGGTCGCGCCGGAGCTGTACAGCGGGACGGTCTTCGGCGGACCCGTCGGATGGCCCGAGGCGTCGCCGGGGAGATACTGCGGCAGGGTCACGGTGCCGTTGAGGTACTGCGACGAGCTGATGAGCTGGTTCCACAGGTTCGTCGAGTACAGATCGAGCGTCGCGACCAGCGAACCGTCGCGCGAGAGGCGCGCGTCGCCGCCGACGTCGTACCCGAACGAGGTCTCCGGCTTGATGTTGGGGTTCTGCTCGGTGTTCGTCGCGAACGCGTTCGTGTTGCGGTCGATGACCGGCGTCGTCGTGCCCTGCGAGTAGAGCGCGAGGTACGGCGGCGCGATCGCCGAGCCGGCCGAGGCGCGCAGCGAGACGTTCGGGTTCGCCCGGTACGTCAGGCCCAGTCGCGCGTCGTAGTGGCTCAGCTGCTGGTTCTTCCACGTCGACCCGAAGTTGTTCGAATAATGGGTGTCGTACGTGTTGAAGTAGTTCGAGAACGCGATCTGCGTGCGCGTCCCGGCGTTGACCAGCGCGCGCAGCAGCAGCGTGTTGAACAGCTGCGTCGAGGTCGGCGGGACGGTGATCGAGCAGGAGCTGCAGCCGACCCGGTACGTTCCGATCTGATAGCTGCCCGTCTCGGACTTCGTCGTGTTGTATTCGGCGCTGAGCAGATCGCCGCTGTCGGCCGGGCCGATCGGATGGTCGATCTCGGCCGAGTAGCCGTAGAGCCGGTCTTCCTCGCTGCTGTTGAAGTACGCACCCGGGACGGTGAACGTTACGTCCTGGCCGGTGAACGTCGTCGGCGTCGGCGCGACCGTCGCACCGCCCGGACCTTTGCACGACGAGCCGCTCACGGTGTAGCCGGCGGGGCAGAGGCTCAGCGTCCCGTAGACCGGCGTGTTCGGGATGACGCCGTTCTGCGTCGCGGTGTTGAGGCCGTTGTACTGCAGGCGGCTGATCGAGGCCGAGTAGCCGCGGACGAGAATGTTGTTGTTCGCCCACGAGGTGCGCGCCTCGGCCTGGAAGATAGGCTCGTTGTTGACTTCCCACTCGTGCGCCGGCGCGAAGACGTTCTGCTCCACGAGGTTCACGCTGCCCGCCTGCGGCCCGCCGATCGGGTTCGTGTACGCCGCTCCGGGCGTGAACGTCGAGGGGTCGAGGTACAAATGGTTGCCGTTCTGCTCGGTCCAGGTCTGGCTGCCGAGATAGCTCGCCGTCACGCTCGTGACCGGCGAGATGTCGTAGCGCAGCTTCACGAGCTCGCTGTGGTTCGTGAACGTCGTGCTCACCGGGAGGCCGCCGTACAGCGCCGTCTCGCTCTGCGCGTTGTAGCGCGTCGGCGTTCCGGCGATGATCGGCGAGTTCACGGGATTCGCGGCGATCGCCTGGCCGTTGAGGAGCCACGACGAACTCACCGGCGTGTACGCCGTGAAGTTGTAGAGCGGTCCCGGGGTTCCGTCGGTCGCGTAGTCGACGACGACGCCCAGCTTCCCGAACGTGTTCGAGTAGCCGACGTTCGAGAACTGGCCGCCGAACGAGTCGATGCCGAAGGTCTCGTAGCCGCTCGGCGTGCGCGTCGGATCGAGCGTCCGGAAGTTCACCGTCCCGCCGATCGCGTAGTTCACCTCGGGCGCGAGCGCGCCGGGGCCTTTGACGAGCTCGATCGAACCGAGCACGTACGGGCTCAGGAACGTGGTGACGTAGTCCCCGTACGCGCCGACCGAGACGGGATGCCCGTCGATCAGCGAGGCGGTCTCGAACGAGAGCCCGCCGCGGATGTTGGGGAAGGTGATCGCGCCCGGCGCCGCGCCGTTGCCCGACGTCGCCGGCAGGCTGATCACCAGCCCCGGCTGCTCGTTGAGGACGTTGCGAACCTGCGGCTGTCCCTGATCGATGAACGCCTGCGTCGTCACGACGTTGACCGACGCCGACGACGTGTTGAACGCGGCGCGCGAGAAGGTCGTCCGCGTCGAGCCGATCGTGCGCAGCGTCGTGAGCGTCGGAACGGCGAGCTGCACGTTGAGCGTCGCCGGCGTCCCCGCGACGACGGCGAAGTCGTCTTCGCGACCGGTCTGGAAGCCGGCGCGCGTGACGGTCACGGTGTAGATTCCGGGGACGACCGCCGGAACGGTGTATTGCCCGTGCGCGTCGCTCGTCGCGGTGTAGCTTTGCGGTCCGGTCAACGTGATCGTCGCACCGGCGACGGGCGTCCCGGACGTGTCGGTGACGAGCCCCGTCACCGGGGCGCTCGCGGCGGGTACGTTCTGCGCGGGCGGCGTTTGCGCGAACGCCGGCGCCGTACTCAAAGGCCCGCCGACGACAGCGCAAAGCACCGCCATGCTCAGAACGCGTGACCGATGAAGCACGTGTCCTCCTCGAATGGTGAGAGTGATGATGGCCGCGGCGAAGCCTAGCATCGCCTTGTTATGGGCGCTTTAAGAGCGCTCACAGGAAAGCCTTTCGCTCCGCACTGAAAGCGTTCGTTCCTCTCGCTTCGCCCGGGAACACGGGCTGGCGATGGCGCCGGCATCACGGCGCATTTCGCACGCGCGAGACGGAGCGCACCACGCCCTCGCGCGCATTCCGCCTCGACGCGCGGCGGAACGGCGGACGACGCGCGAGGGCGATTCGTTTGCGTTCTTGCGCCGGCCGCGGCTGTTCGTGCGATCGACGAGCTGCCTCGCGCGAGCGGCGCGCTCTGCGTCGTCGAGACCTTCCGCGCGTCGGGCCGTGACGCGCCGGCGGGGCGCGGCGACGACCTGTTTCCTGGCTCCAAGGTTACAGCGGGCTGGCAGGAGGCTGGGAAAGAGGCTTGCTGGAACCGTACTGCGTCCTTGCCATACGAAAGGATGTACCGTGCGCGTTTCCGTCCTGGCGGCCGCCGTGTTCGCCGCCGCGCTTTCGGCCGTCGCGCTCGCCCCGGCCGCCGCCGCCCCCGTCGTGGCGCAGGCGACCGCCGCGCCCTCCGCGACGGCTGCGGGCACGAGCAGCCTGAGCGGCCACGTGACCGACGCGCGCGGCGTACCGCTCGCGGGAGCGACCGTCTCCGCCGAAGGCGCGGGACATACGTACACCGCGACCACCGCGAACGACGGGAGCTTCACGATCAGCCTCCCGCCGGGGCTGTATACGGTCACGATCAATCACGGCGGCTTCCAGGCCGCGCAAAACGACGTCGCGGTCCCGGCCGGCACGGGGATATCGATCGACGTCCCGCTCACGGAACAGAATCTCCAGAGCCTGCGCGTCATCGGGCGCACGAGCGTCTCGTACAACCGCACGCCGTTCAACATCTCGGAGTCGTCGATCTCCACGCTGCCGCCGGTCGAGATAGCGCTGCGCGAGAACAATAATCTCACCGACACCGTGGCGACGATCCCGGGCGTCGTCGCGCAGCGCACGTTCTCCGCGACGCCGAACACGAACTTCGCCGTGCGCGGCCTCGGTCTGCAGACGCGCGTCACGCTGGACGGTCATCCGATCAGCTCCGGAATCTCCGGGCAGTGGAACACGAACTACGCGGCCCCGGGGATCTTCCAGGACGTCGAGGTCGTCAAAGGAGCGGGCCTCAACGGCTCGATCGCCGGCGAGTCCGCCGTCGGAACCGTCAATCTGCGGACGCGCGACTTCACCCGCACGAACGCCGCGTACGCGCAGCTCGGAACCGACAGCTACACCGGCGGCTTCTACAACGTGTGGGCGGACCTGAACTTCTTCAACGATCGCGCCAGCATACTCGTGCAGAAAGCGTTCGTCGGCTACAACGGCCCGTGGAACGACTATTTCGGCGACCGTGCCGGCGCGACGAACACGTCGTCGCTTCGGACGGCGACGGGTCAGGTCCCGAGCCTGATCGGCCTCGATCAGTGGCAAGGCGACTTCTCCAATCGGTACTCGCTCGAAGCCGAGCTCGTGAAGATGCGCTATCGCTTCAGCGAGAGCTCGTCGATCACGCTGGAGTATCTCGGTCTCCAAGGGCAGTACCAGCCGCAGGGCGGTTCGTACGCCGCGTACCTCGGGAACATGACGCTGCAGGCGTGTGAGAACGGGTCGGTGTTCCAGCCGACGCTCGCGACGTGCACGTCGCAATCGACGTACACCGCGCCGTACACGTTCTCGAAGATCGGACAAGTCGTCCAGGCGTACACCTGGTTTCCGAACTCGTTCATCCAGAACAACGAGCCGACGCTGGCCGCCGAGCTGCGCACGTCGATCAAGAACGACACGGTGCTGTTCCGGCCGTACACGCACCTGATCAATCGCTTCATCAGCGGCACGTGGGAGAACCACTACCCCGGCAACGGCGGCGCCTGGTACGCCGTCACGAACGTCTCGAACTGCCAGCCGCTGTTCGTCGCCCCGGGCGCCAACGGCGGCCCTGCGACGGGCGCGGCCGGTCCGTGCTTCCCGGTGACGACCGGACCGAACTCGCCCGCCTACGTCGGGAACTCGGGGCCGCCGGTGCAGTTCAAGACGACGCCGACCGCGCCGGTGTGCTCGCCCACGCCGCCGTACACGTGCTTCACGACGAAGACCGGGCTGCAGAACGACGGGACGGTCGGGTTCTCGACGCCCTTCAGCCAACCGGAGCTCGACCGGCTGAACGGCTACACGTTCAGCTACATCCACCCGGTCGCGAACAACGTCTACAACTTCAGTTACGACTACCGCAAGGACTTCTCGCAGTCGCGCAGCAGCGACACGAGCGCCGCGGCGCCGGGCTGCACCTACGTGATCGGCGCGGTGACGGGCGCGGCGGCGCACACGTTCCAGCCCAACTGCTCGACGACCGACTTCGCCGCGCCGTACACGAGCTACAACCAGCTTCCGCGATCGTCGATCGGCACGCCCCCGACGGTGACGCAGTACCAGGACCTCGCGCTGACCGGAACGTTCCAGCTCGGCGACCGGCTCCGGCTCGCGCTCGGAAACTACTTCGAGATCTATCGCTTGAACGCGCAGATCGAGAACCCCGCCGTCCTCGCCGCCTACGCCGCGCTCGGAAATTCGGCCGCCTCACCGGTCGCGCTGATCACGGGCCACAGCGAGTACAGCCACTACGATCCTCACGGCGGCCTCGAATACCGCGTCAACCGCAACCTCAGCGTGCGGGCCAGCGCGGGCTCATCGATCACGCAGCCGTATCCGGCCCTGGTCTCGGGCTTCGGCTCGATCACGATCCCGAACGCCGCGCAGAACAACTACGTCAACACGATTCCGAACTTCAACCTCAAGCCCGAGACGACCGTCGCCTACGACGTCGGCCTCGACCAGCGGCTGGGCGACGGCGGCGTGTTCTCGATGGACCTCTACGACGACACGATCCACGACGTGTTCCTGTCGAACACGACGAACCTCGGGACGATCCCGGGCATCTGCGGACCGAATCAGCCCTCCGGCGTGGTGCTGCAGTTCCCGAGCTCGCTGTGCCTGCAGACGAACCAGATCAACGGCCCGATCCAGCGCGCGTACGGCGCGGAGTTCCAGTTCGTGAAGAACCCCGCGGTAGGGTTCGGATACTATCTCTCCGGAACGCTGGAGCGCACGTACCTCGATCAGCTGCCGCTGAGCATCTACTTCTCGAACACGAAGCCGACGAACGGCAACTTCAACGTCGACGGAGCGCAGATCTTCGGCTTCCCGTTCTTCAAGACGTACGCGCAGGTCTTCTACAACGACGTGCACGGCAACACGTTCGAGTTCGGCGCGGACTACGAAGGCCAGAACAACTACACGTTCGGACCGCCGTATACCGTCTACGACGCGGCGATTCGCGTGCCGATCGTGCCCAATCGCATCCGCCTCCAGATCTCCGCCCAGAACATCTTCGGGCTCAACACGGGCACCGGGCTGGGCCGCAGCCTCAGCAATCAGGGCAACATCGAGCCGACCGTCTGGCTCAACCCGCTGACCGGGACGCTGCAAGCGGGCAACAGCAGCATCTACAACGTCAACGGCACGACGAACATCAACGCGCTGCCGCCGCGCTCGTTCCGGTTCTCCCTCGACTACGCGATCTGACGTCGTCGGGCGCCGCGCCGCCGCCGAGGCCGCCTCGCCGTCGGCGACCGGCGGCGCGGCGCCGCGGCATCGCGGGCTTCGCTCGCCCTGCGGCGAACGAAGCCGCATGCCGCGGCATTGGCTGTTCAAGTCGGAGCCCGATGCGTACTCGCTCGCCGATCTCGAGCGCGACGGCCGGACCGAATGGTCGGGCGTCCGCAGCTTTCAGGCTCGCAACCTCATGCGCGAGATGAAGGTCGGCGACAAGGGCTTCTTCTACCATTCCAGCGTGCAGCCGCCGGGGATCGTGGGCGTCTGCGAGGTGATCGCGGAGGCGCATCCCGACAGCACGCAGTTCGACCGCGCGAGCGAGTACTACGATCGCACCTCGAAGCGTGACGATCCGAAGTGGTGGTGCGTCGACGTCGCCTACGTGCGGACCTATCCGCGGATGATCCCGCTGGACGAGCTGCGCGCGATCCCGGCGCTCGCCTTCATGCCGCTGCTGCGCCGCGGACAGCGGCTCTCGGTGCAGCCGGTCTCGCCGCAGGAGTGGGAGCTGATCGAGCGGCTCGTGCGCTGACTACTTGCCGCGCGGCCACGGGACGCCGATCGTCAGCGCCGCCTGCAGCGACGAACGTCCCCCGGGGATCGGGCGCTGCTGCTGGACGACGATCCGCGCGTGCCGGCCGGCCATCGTCTCGACGTACCAGAGGAGCGAATGCGTGGCGTCCGGCGCGGCCGACGCGTCCTCGCGCAGCCCGACGAACGCGTGCGCGCCGAGCGCCCAGCGCAGCCGCACGAATCCGCCCGCCGAGTCGAGACGATCGCCGGCGCCGTCGCCGTTCGCGTCGCGGCCGTACCATTGTTCCGCGAGCAGCTCGAGCCGCCCGCGCTGCGCGTCGAGCGCGAAGCCCGTGCGCTGGTAGGGATCGTCGAAGGCGGCCCGGCCGTCGAGCCGGATCGCCCGCGTCCCGCGCAGCGCGTCGACGCCCACCGTCACGCCGGGCAGCACCGGCTCGTAGACGAAGAGCCCGTATTCCGGCGCGGCGAACCACTCGGTCCGTCCGGTGTCGACGGGCTTGCCGCCGTACGCGGAGCCCGTCGCGTTGCCGAACGAGACGGTGGCCGCGACGCGCGCGCTCCCGAACGCACGCTCGGCCTCCATCGCCCAGCGCGGCGTCGCGAGCGTGAGGTCGTCGAGGCCGGCCGGCGTCCCTTCGTAGCCGTACGTCGTGAGCGTATCGTTGCGCTGCGCCGGCGAGTGGATCAGCGGGAGCTCCTGCAGCCCCAACCGGTACACCGTCCCGGTGCGCTGGTTGCCGTACGCGAGATAGCCGAGAAACAGCGACGCGGAGCTGCCTTCGCTGCCGAGCGTCTCGTGAACGAACGCCTCGATCTGCCCGGCCTCGACCGCGCCGAGCGCCGCACCGGCCGGCACGCTCTTCCGCGTCGTGCCGTCGGTCGGCGTGGGCGTGTAGCCGATCTGCTCGCGCAGCGCGGCGACCGTCGTGCCGTGCTTTTTCAACGCCGGGATACGGTATCCGTTGTTGCGGAACGCGACGCCGAACCCGTTCAGCTCCGGCAGCACCGAGTGGCACGTCTCGCACGTGAGGTCGTAGCGCTGCGCGAAGATGGGGATCGCCGAGGCGGCGCGCGGCGCGGCGAACGCGCCCAGCACCAGCGTCGCGGCGACCGTCGCGCGCCCGAGCGATGCGCTCCGTCGCATCGTCAGCGCACCACGATCGCGGCGCGCATCGGCGCCGGATAGTGGAAGAAGCAGCCGTACAGATAGATCCCGGGCCGGTCGGCGAGCAGCGGCGGCGAGGCGTTGCCGGCGGCGAGCGCGCCGGACGTCCACCGTCCGGAGAGCGCGGTCCCGCTCGCGCGCAGCGCCGACGCGTCGAACGGCGACGCCTGCGGGAACGAGAGAAGATCGCCGAGCGAGGTCGCGGTGTGCGCGAAAGAGTCGACGTTCACGAAGCGCACCGTCTGGCCGAGCGCGACGTTCGTGACGGCCGGCATGTAGCCGCCGCTGCTCCCGTACGCCGTCGCGGCGACCACCGACGCCGTGAGCGAGACGTCGATCGTAACGGCCGCCGCGGCGGCGCTCCCGTTCCCCGCGGGCGGAGCACCGGGCGTGCAACCCGCGAGCGACGAGACGAGGAGGAGCGATGCGATTCGCACGCGCCGAGGATCGCATCGCGTCGTGAGGACGCCGTGAACGGCGCGCGCGCGCCGCTTCAGAGTTCGCTCAGGCTACCGCCGGGAAACGCGCCACGAAGCGGCTCGGCGCCTCGAGCGCGACGTCGCCGCCGTGCGCGCGGGCGATCGCGCGACAGATCGCCAGCCCCAGCCCCGTGCCGGTCGCATCGTCGCCGGCGCGCACGAACCGTTCGAACACGCGCTCGCGCAGCTCGGCCGGCACGCCGTCGCCGTCGTCCTCGACGCTGAGCGCCACCGACGCGCCGTCGCGCGCGACGCGCACCTCGACGCGCGAGCGCGCGTGGCGATTCGCGTTGTCGAGCAGGTTTTCGACCAGCCGGCGCAGGCGCCGTTCGTCGCCTTCGACCCAGCAGCCCTCGGCGGCGTCGACCGCGCACGGCCGGCCGCCGTCGCGCGCCGCGGCCACGCGCCGGGCGAGCGCGCCGACGTCGACCGGCTCGGTGAGGCGCGGTGAGACGCGCTCCTCGCGCACGAGCGCGAGCAGATCGCCGACGGTCTCGGAGGCGTCGACCGCGAGCGCCGCGATCCGGCGCAGCGCCTCGCCGGCGGCGGCCGGATCGCCGGAGCCGCCGGCCTGCTGCGCGACGCCGGCGATCCGCGCGAGCGGCGTGCGCAGCTCGTGCGCAGCCTCCGCGGCGAACCGCGCCTCGCGCTCGCGCGCCGCGGCGAGCGGACGCACGGAGACGACGGCGAGGACGTACGCCGCCGCGCCCGCGACGAGGAGAAGCGGCACGTCGAGCAGCGCGAGGCCGAGCGCGGTCCGCCGCAGCTGCGCCGCGTACGCGGCGGCGCCTTCCGGCGTCCCGAGCACCGGCTCGAGCGCGTCGTGCGCCGCGCGCGCGAGATACCAGAAGGCCGCCGCGTCGAGCGCGAGCAGCAGCACGACGAGGACCGCGAGATACGAAGCGCAGAGCCGCGCGACTACGCGTGCAATGAGTAGCCGACTCCCCACACGGTGGAGATGACGTCGCGCGCGCCGGCCGCCGCCAGCTTCCGCCGCACGGTGCTCACGTAGACGTCGACGACGTTGCTCGATCCGTCGAAGTCGTCGCCCCACACGTGCTCGAGGATCTGGCGCCGCGAGAGCGCGAGGCCGGCGTTCGTCGCCAGGTATTCCAGCAGCCGGAACTCGGTAGCGCCGAGCGGCACGTCGCGTGCGCCGACGGCGACGGAGCGCGCGCCGCGGTCGACGACGAGCGCGCCCACCTGCAGCGTCGCGCGAATGGGCAGCGCGCCGCGCCGGAGCAGCGCGCGGAGCCGCGCGAGCAGCTCGTCCTCGACGAACGGCTTGACGAGGTAGTCGTCGGCGCCCGCGTCGAGACCGCGCACGCGGTCGGCGACCGCGTCGCGCGCGGTGAGGATCAGCAGCGGCGTCGTGATCCCGGACTCGCGCGCTTCGCGGCAGATCGCGAAGCCGTCGGTACCGGGCAGCACGACGTCGACCACCGCGGCGGCGTACGTGCCGCGCAGCAGCATGTCGAGCCCTTCGGTGCCGTCGCTCGCGACGTCGACGGCGTACTTGCGGCGCTCGAGCATCGCGCGGATCGCGGTCGCGATCTCGCGCTGATCTTCGACGACCAAGATGCGCACGCGGCGAACGTTCGCCGCGTCGCTCAGCGTCACCGTTGTCTGAAAGAACTCTGAACGCGCGCGCCGCCGCGGTTCATGAAGCGCTCACCGCCGCAGCCTAGCCTCGCGCTCACCATCGAGAACGCAGGGTCGTCCCGCATGCCCCGCCGCGTCGTGCGCGTCCCGGCGCCGGCGCCCGCAGCGACGCGCTCAGGGTGCGGCGAGACGGTCGCGCATGTCGGTCGCGAGCGCGCGCAGCGCCGGGTCCTCGGCGTCCTGCGCGCAGCGCGCGAACGCGACGCGCGCGTCGTCGCGGCGTCCGCCGCGCAAGAGCACCGCGCCGAGCGCGAAGCGCGCGCGGGCGTACGCCGGCGAGAGCCCGAGGGCGCGGCCCAGCTCGGCCAAGGCCGCGTCGTCGCGGCCCGCTCGCATCTCGATCAGCGCGAGGTCGTAGTGCGCGACCGCGTAGGCCGGGTCCGCGTCGAGCAGCGCGCGGAAGTCGGCGCGCGCGGCCGCGAGGTCTCCGGCGCGCAGCGCGGCGAGGCCGCGGTCGTAGCGCGCCATCGCGCTGCGGGGCGCGAGCGCCACGAAGGCGTCCGCCGCGGCGCGCGCGGCGGCGACCTCGCCGCGGCGGAGCTGCAGCGCGACGAGATTCGCGGCGGCGGCGGCGAAGCCGGGATCGCGATGCAGCGCGTCTTCGAGGAGCCGCACCGCCTCGGCGTCCCGGCCCGCGCCCGCCTCGGCGAGCGCGAGATCGTACCGAGCGGTGGAGTTCTGGGGCTCGGACGGATTCAGCGCGACGATGCGCCGGAACTCGGCCGCCGCGCCTTCCCAGTCGCGGCGCGCCTCCGCCTCGAGCCCGCGCGCGAACCGCTCGCGCACCTCGCGATCGCGGGCGCGCGCGGCGAGGACGGCGGCGTCGGTCGTGCGCGGCGGCGCGGTCGCCCCGCCGTACGTCTGCGCGAAGGCGGGCACGAGCATGCCGAGCACCAGCGGCATCGCGGCGAGCAGGGTCGCCGGCAGCGTGAAGCCCGCCCGCATCGGCGCGCTAGTCCTTCGGCAATCCGGCCGACGCGGCGGTGCGCGCCGTCGCGGCGCGCTCCGGCGCGCAATCCCAACCGCTGCGGCCGGACGCGGTGATCGGGCCGAGCAGCGCGGGCGCGGCGCTGGCGGGGAGAGCGCCGGGATCGGTGACGAGGAGTTCCGCCCCGACGGCCGCACACGCGCTTGCTCCGAGCGCGAGCGCCGCGAAGAGCGCGCAGCGCCGCATGTTCATGCCGCGGATCGTACCCCGCACTCGTGAAGCCTTCCTGAGTCTGTGCCTCGCCGCCGCGGCGCTCGCGCTGCCGTCCGGGGCCGCCGCGGACGCGCTGCTCGTCGGCGCGCTGCGCGACCAGGACGGCGCCGCGGTCGCCGGCGCACGCGTCGCGGCCGTCGATGCGCCCGGGCACGTCCTGGCGCGGGATCGCAGCGCCGCGGACGGGACGTTCGCGCTCAGCGTGGCCGGTGTCCCGGTCGCCGTCCTCGTCGACGCACCCGATGCCGATTCGCTGCGGATCCCGGTCGGCACGGGGGCCGGCGCGCTGAACGGGGTGGTCCGGCGGCATCGCTCCGCCGACCGCGTCCCCACTCCCGCCGACGTCGCCGCGCTGCCGAACGGCAGCCTCGGCGCGATCGCGTCGATCGTCCCGTACCGGGTGACGGGCGAGTGGATCAGCGACCGCGCGCTGGACCGGAACCGCGGCGTCGTGACGATCGAAGGGCTCCCGTTTTACCGGCCCGGCGACGACGCGGACGCGACGACGCTGCTCCCCGACCACGCGGCCGGGGCGCTGGCGGTCGCGGGCCCGCTGGAGGCTCCGTGGTACGGCGACCGCGGGGGCGGAGGGCTCGTCGACGCTCGCCTGTTCGACCGCATCGACCCGGTCCGCGTGGCGCCGGCCGGCGTCTCGGCGGGCGGCCCCGCCGGCGCGGTCGCCGGGCTCGCCGCCGAATCGTGGGACCCGGAAGGCGCGCGCCGGCTCGCGGCGGCCCGTGCGGTGCTGCCCTTCGCGAACGGCGCGGCGACCGTCGTCGCGTTGACCGGGGTGACGCCCGAGGCGACGTACGCGGGCGCCGGCGCGGACCTGCGTTTCGCCGGGCCCCGCTTGTCGGCCGACGCCCGCGTCGCGCTGACCCGGGACGACGAGACGGGCGCGCCGTACGGCCCCGACCGCGGCACGGTGGCCGCGGCGAGCATCGACCTGAGCGGGCCCGGCCCCGACGCCTTGCTGGTCCGGGCGCGATGGCGCGACGAGGAGGCCGCCTATGGGACCGTCGCGGGCGAGCATCACGACGCCGCGCTCGTCCTCGGCACGACGCGCGGGGGAACGACGCGCGTCTCGGCCGCGGTCGCGCTCGCGTACGGGGACGACCGCTACACGGCGACGGCGCCGCGCTCGGCGCTCGCGGTGTTGCCGTCCTTCTCGGTGGACGCGCCGCTCGCGCCGGACTGGACGCTGCACGCCGGGTTCGCCGGGTCGACCCTCGGGACGCCGGGCGACGCGCTCGCCCGCGCCGTTCTCGGCGAAGTCGGGGTCGGCTACGCGGACCGGCGCCGGCTGCGCGCCGACGTCCTCGCATACGCCGAGAGCGAGCAGGACCCGCACCGCCTCGCCCGCGGGGTCGCCGCGGACGTCGGCTGGGAGGTCGCGCCGCGGCTGTCCTTGCGCGCCTGGACGCTGAACGGGCTCGTCTCGCCCGAGGGCCCCGGTCTCGCGCCGCCGGGATCCGCGGCCGCCGCGACCGCCTACCGGCCCGGCGTGGCGTGGCTGACCTGGGACGCCTTCGCCCGCGTCGACGTGCTGCTGCGCGCGGGCGCGCCGGAGGGGAACCTCCGGCTTCCGGTCGGCCGGCGCGCGGCGCTGACGCTCGGCTCGTTCACCCGCGTCGTGAGCGGCCGCAGGCAGCGCGTGTTCGACCTCGGCTTCGTCGCGCGCTGAGCCGGGCGGCGGTCACACGGCCTGGTAGCGCTCGAGAAAGACTTGCTGCGCCGCGACCGCGGGCTCGCCGGGAAGGTGCGCGCGGCGCACGTACGTGCCGTCCGGCTGCAGCATCCGGGTCTTCACGTCGTCGGCGAGGTACACCGCGAGAATGTCGTCGGCGATGAGGTCGCGCAGCGCCGGATCGAGGACCGGGACGACGGTCTCGACGCGGCGGTCGAGGTTCCGGCCCATCCAGTCGGCGCTTCCGATGTAGACTTCGCGCTCGCCGCCGTTCGCGAAGACGAACACGCGCGAATGCTCCAGGAAGCGTCCGACGATGCTGCGCACGCGGATCGTCTCGCTGACGCCCGGGACGCCGGGACGCAGCACGCACATCCCGCGCACGATCAGCTCGATCGGAACGCCGGCCTGCGAGGCACGGTAGAGCAGCTGCGTCGTCGCGGCGTCGCTGATCGCGTTGAGCTTCGCGACGATCCCCGACGGGCGTCCCGCGAGCGCGTGCTCCGTCTCGCGCTCGATGAGCTCTTCGAAGCCGCGCCGCAGCCCGACCGGCGCGACGAGGAGCTGCTCGTACGTGTCGGCCTTCGAGAAGCCGGTGAGCGCGTTGAAGAGCTGCGTCGCGTCGACGCCGAGATCGGCGCGGCACGTGAACAGCGAGAGATCCGTGTAGACGCGCGCCGTGCGGTCGTTGTAGTTGCCGGTCCCGAAGTGCATGTACCGCCGGATCCCGTCGGGCTCGTTGCGCACGACCAGCGTCACCTTCGCGTGCGTCTTCAGCCCCGCGACGCCGTACACGACGTGCGCGCCGACGCGCTCGAGCGTCCGCGCCCAATGGATGTTGTTCTCCTCGTCGAACCGAGCCTTGAGCTCGATCAGCGCCGCAACCTGCTTCCCGTTCTCCGACGCCTCGAGCAGCGCGGCGACGACCGGCGAGCTGCCGCCGGACGTGCGGTACAGCGTCTGCTTGATCGCGAGGACGTCGGGATCGTTCGCGGCCTGACGCACGAACTGAACGACCGGATCGAACGACTCGTACGGATGGTGCAGCAGCATGTCGCCTTCGCGGATCACCGCGAAGATGTCGGGTTGGCCGATGAGCCGCTTCGGGATCGACGGCGTGAACGGCGGATCGTGCAGCGCCGGCTCGTCGATGTTCGCCAGCGTCCAGAGATCGTTGGTGCCCATCGTGCGCACGACGTCGTAGCAGTCGCGCTCGTCGAGCTCGAGCGCCTCGAGCAGCTTCGCGCGGATGTGCGGCGGCATCGCCGCCTCGACCTCGAGCCGGACGGGCTCGCCGAACCGCCGCCGCCGCAGCTCCGACTCGATCGCCCGCAGCAGATCGTCGGCCTCGTCTTCCTGCAGATCGAGATCGGCGTCGCGCGTGACGCGGAAGGCGTGCGCGGCGATCACCCGCAGCCCCGGGAAGAGCGACTCGAGGTTGTGCGCGATGATGTCCTCGAGCATCACGAACCAGCGCTGCCCCTCGGGCGCCGCCTCGATCGGGACGAAGCGCGGCAGCGACGGCGGAACCTTCACCCGCGCGAAGTGCGTGAGATCGCCTTCCGACGCGCTCGTCTCTTCGAGCTCGACGGCGAGCGAGAGCGAGAGGTTCGAGATGTACGGGAACGGGTGGCCCTTGTCGATCGCCAGCGGGGTGAGCACCGGGAAGACGCGCTCGTCGAACCAGCGCCGCATCGCGCGGCGCGTCACCGAGTCGAGCTCCTCGTAGCGCAGCACGCGGATGCCGTGCGCGGCGAGCGCCGGCAGCAGCTCGTCGTGCAGGCAAGCGTCGACCCGCGCGAGCGACTGGCGCAGCCGCGCGCTGACGAGCGCGAGCTGCTCTTCCGGCAGCAGCCCGTCCTCGCTGCGGCGGTGGACCTCGGCCGCCATCTGCTGCATCAGCCCGGCGATCCGGATCATGAAGAACTCGTCGAGATTCGTCCCGTAGATCGCGACGAACTTGAGCCGTTCCAGCAGCGGGTTCCGCTCGTCGAGGGCCTCCTCGAGGACGCGGTCGTTGAACGCCAGCCAGGACAGCTCGCGATTGATGTAGAGCGCCGGATCGGCGAGATCGCGCGGCGCTTCGGCCGCCGGGAGGCGGACCTCGGAAGCAACCTGCGAACCCGTCAGCATGATCCCACGGCGCTTCGGCGCGTGAGCGCGGACTTCTTCGCCCACCTCGCCGCGCACGTCACGCTGGCGGGATCGGCGCTCGCCCTCGCGCTCGCGGCCGGGATTCCGCTGGCGGCGCTCTCCGCGGACCGGGCGCTGCCCCGCGCGGTGGTCCTCGCCTGCGCCGGCGCGTTCCGGGTCGTCCCGTCGCTGGCGATCCTGGCGCTCGCCCTCCCGCTGCTCGGCCTCGGCTTCGGCCCCGCGCTGCTCGCCCTCGTGGTCCTGGCGCTCCCGCCGATCGTCGTCAACACCGACGTCGGGCTGCGCTCCGTCCCGTCCGCGACGCTCGAGGCGGCGCGCGGGACCGGGATGACGCCGCGGCAGGTCGGCCGGCTCGTGCGCTGGCCGCTCGCCCTTCCCGTCGTCGCGATCGGCGTGCGGACGGCCGCGGTCGAAGTCATCGCGTCGGCGACGCTCGCGGCGTTCATCGGCGGCGGCGGGCTCGGCGACTACATTGTCGGCGGGCTTCAGACGAACGATCTCGGCGAGCTCGCGCTGGGTGCGCTCTCCGTCGCCGGGCTCGCGCTGGCGGCGGACGCGGCCCTCGCGACGCTGCAGCGGCGGCTCGCCGCGTGAACCGCGGCGCCGCGCTCGCGCTGCTCGGCGCGCTTCCGCTGGCCGCGGGCTGCGGCGGGCCCGGCGCGGTTCGCGTCGGCTCGAAGAACTTCACCGAGGCGCTGATCCTCGGCGAGCTGTACGCGCAGGCGCTCCAGCGCGCCGGCGTCCCGGTCGCACGCCGGCTCGACCTCGGCGCGACGCCGATCGCGATGAACGCGCTGCGCCGCGGCGACATCGACTGCTACCCGGAGTACACGGGGACCGCGCTGCTCAACGTCCTCGGTTTGCCGCCGATCAGCGACGCGCGCCGCGCGTACGAGACGGTCGCCCGCGCGTACCGCGAGCGCTACGGGCTCGTGTGGCTCGCGCCCTCGCCGTTCGACGACTCGAACGCGCTGGCGTCGACGCTCGCGACGGCCGCGCGCGACCGCCTGCGCACGCTGAGCGACGTCGCGCGCGCCGCGCCGCGGCTGACGCTCGGAACGGTTCCCGAGTTCCTGCGGCGCGACGACGGGCTCCCCGGGCTGCGCCGGCTCTACGGCGGGTTCGCGTTCAAGCGCATCGTCCAGCTCGACAACGGGATCAAGTATCAGGCGCTCGCGCACGGCGACGTCGACGTCGTCGTCGCGTTCACGACCGACGGCGAGATCGCCGCGCAGCATCTCGTCGTCTTCGACGACGACAAGCACCTGTTTCCGGCGTATCAGGCGGCGCCGGTCGTGCGGCCCGAGGCGCTCCGCGCGTTCCCGCGGCTCGCGCCCGCGCTCGACGCGCTCTCGCCGCGGCTGACGACGGCCGCGATGCGCGCGCTGAACCTGGAAGTGGACGGCCCGCTGCAGCGCGAACCCGCCGACGTGGCGCATGATTTCCTCGACCGCACGCACGTCGCCTGAAGGCGCCCGCGTCGAGCTGCGCGGCGTCGGCGTGCGCTATGCGGGCGGCGCGCACGCCGTGCGCGACGTCGACCTCACGATCGCGCCGGGCGAGCTGACCGTCTTCCTCGGGCCGTCAGGCTGCGGGAAGAGCACGCTGCTCCGCACGATGAACCGGCTCGTCGAGCCGACGGACGGCGCGGTGCTGATCGACGGCGTCGACGTGCGCGATCAGGACCCGACGCAGCTGCGGCGCCGGATCGGCTACGTGATCCAGGCGGTCGGACTGTTTCCGCACTACACGGTCGCGCAGAACGTCGCGGTCGTGCCGCGTCTGCTCGGCTGGGATCGCGCGCGGATCGCGCGGCGAGTCGACGAGCTGCTGGAGCTCGTCGCCCTCGAGCCGGCGACGTATCGCGAACGCCGGCCGCGCGAGCTTTCCGGCGGCGAGGCGCAGCGCGTCGGCGTCGCGCGCGCGCTCGCGGCCGAGCCGCGGCTGCTGCTGATGGACGAACCGTTCGCCGCGGTCGACGCGATCGTGCGCGCCGCGCTGCAGGAGCAGACCGCGCGCGTGCACCGCGAGCTCGGGACGACGATCGTCTTCGTCACCCACGACGTCGACGAGGCGCTGCGGCTCGCCGACCGCGTCGTGGTCATGCACCGCGGAGGCATCGTGCAGGCCGAGGCGCCCGCGCGTCTCCTCGCCGCGCCGGCGGACGACTTCGTGCGCGAGCTCGTCGGCGTCGACGCGCAGACGCGCCGGCTCACCGAAGCGCGCCCGCTGATCGAGCGCTGAGGCGTGTCGTACGCCGCGACCCACCTCGGGACGATCGCCGCGCTCACCGCGCAGCACCTCGCGCTCGTCGCCGCGTCGCTCGCGATCGCGCTGGCGATCGCGTTTCCGGCCGGGCTCCTCGCGGCACGCGACGCGCGGCTCGGTGCGGCGATCGTCGGCGCGGCGGGCGTGCTCTACACGATCCCGAGCCTCGCGCTGCTGGCCGCGCTCGTGGTGGCGCTCGGGATCGGCCCGCATTGCGCGGTCGTCGCGCTCGTCGTCTACGCGCAGCTCGGGCTCGTGCGCGGGATCGTCGCCGGCTTGCGCGGCGTCGATCCCGCGCTCGTGGAGGCGGCACGCGGGCTCGGCCTCTCGCCCGCGCAGACGCTGCTGCGCGTCGAGCTGCCGGCGGCGCTCCCGGTGATCCTCGCCGGCGTGCGGGTCGCGGCCGTCACGCTGATCGCGCTCGCGACCGTCGCCGGCTGGATCGCGGCCGGCGGGCTCGGCACGCTGATCTTCGACGGTCTCGCCGAGCATCACGACGGGCCGATCGTCGCCGGCGCGCTCGCGGCCGCGCTGCTCGCGATCGCCGCCGACGCCGCGCTGCGCGCCTGCGAGCGCGCCGTGCGTGCGTGAGCGCTCGGGATGCGGCCATCGCGCCGCTCCTGTTCGCGTACGGAACGTTCCTCGACCCGTGGTGGCGTCCGGCGATTCTCGGCGAGGACTATCCCGTCCGCCGCGCCGTCCTCCCCGGCTGGCGGCGCTGTGCGCTCGACAACGGCTATCTCACGATCGCGCCGTGCGAGGGCGGCGTCGTCAACGGCCTGCTGGTCGAGCTCGACCCGATCGGCTGGCGCGTCGCCGACGCGTGGGAAGAGGTTCCGAAGTACGTGCGCACGCCGGTCGTCGCGCGCACGGCCGAGGGCCGGGTCGACGCGCTCGCGTACGTCGCCGGCGACGGGCTCGTCGCCGCCCCGGTCCCCGAGACGTGGCTCGCGCTCATCACCGCGCGCGAGGTCGAATCGTCGATCGCGATCTTCGCACGCACGATGCGGCGCGTCCGCGCCGGGGGCGGCGCGTGAGCGCTACGCGAGCGTGAAGAGGGTCAGCGCGTAGCGCGAGGCCGCGTCGGTGTACGTGCGCAGCTCGCCGAAGCGGCAGCGGCCGGCGAGCGCGACGAGCTCGTCGCGGGTGAACTTGTAGGACGATTCGGTGTGGATCGCGTCGCCGGCATCGAAGTCGACGGCGAGATCGCACCCGGCGATGCACACCCGCTGCGCGCGTTCGCTGATCAGGAAGGATTCGACCGCCCCGCGCTCGTCGTTCCAGCGCGCGCGGAAGCGGAACGCCCCGAGATCGAAATCCGCGCCGAGCTCACGGTTCATCCGCGCCAGGAGGTTCTTGTTGAACGCCGCGGTCACGCCGAGCGCGTCGTCGTACGCGGGTTCCAGGATCGAGGCGTCCTTCTTGAGGTCGTAGCCGATCAGCAGCCCGTCGCCGCGGCGCAGCGACCCGGCGAGCAGCCGCAGCAGCGCGTCGGCGTCCTGCGGCTCGAAGTTGCCGATGTTCGAGCCGAGGAAGAGCGCGAGCGCGCGGTCGTCGGTGCGCATGCGCTTCTCGCGCAGCAGCGAGAAATAGTCGCTCGCGTACGCGACCACCCGCAGCGGCTCGTAGGCGCCGACCAGCGCGAGCGCCGACTCGACCAGCGCGTCGGCCGAGATGTCGATCGGCCGGAAGGTCAGCGACGGCTGGCGCGCGAGCACCGCGTCGATCAGCAGCCGGGTCTTCGTCGCGCTCCCGCTTCCGAGCTCGACGAGCTCGAGCGGCGCGCCGAGCGCGGCGGCGATCTCGGCGCCGTACGTGGCGAGCAGATCGCGCTCGATGCGCGTGAGATAGTATTCGGGCAGCCGCGTGATCGCCTCGAACAGCGCCGAACCGAGGTCGTCGTAGAAATACTTCGGCGACAGGCCGAACGGACGCGTTCCGAGCCCCGCGCGCACGTCTTCGGCGAACGATGCGACGCGCGCCGGATGCGGATCGCGGTGGAGGATGAAGCGGTCGGCATCGGCCGCACGCGGCGACGGCGTCATTGCGCCGTTGAACCCCGCTCCGGGCGCCTGGTTTGCATCACGGGCGGCCGCGATGCGGCATAGCGCTCGCATGCCGCGACCTCCGCCGGCCGGGAAAGATGTGGGCGCCGCCTTCCGAGGAGCTCCCATGATCGCCGAGCAGGTCACCATCGACGCACCGAACGGGGCGATGCAGGCATACGCCGCGCACGTCGACGGTACGCCGCGACCGGCGGTGATCGTCCTGCCGGGGGTCTACGGCTACGACGAGCAGCTCCGCACGTGGACCGCGACGCTCGCGTCGTTCGGGTTCGGGGGGCTCGCGCTCGACTATCTGCGCGGGCGCGACGCCGCCGCGATCGCGCCGGCCGACGTGCGCAGCGACGTCGCGGCGGCGCAGGACTGGCTCGACCGGCAGCCGTGGGTCCGCCACGGAAAGATCGCGGTGTGGGGGTTCGGCGCCGGCGGCGGCGCGGCGTTCCTCGCCGCGACGCTCCCCGGACTCCAAGCCGCGATCGCGTTCTACGGTCAGAGCATCGCGCGCGCGAACGGCGTCTCCGGCGACGCGCCGCTGGCCCAGGTCAACGAGCTGCGCGCGCCGCTGCTGCTCGTGTTCGGCGGTCACGACGAGCAGATCGCGACCGACGACATCGACGCGATCCGGACCGCGCTCGGCGCGGCGGGGAAGCCGTTCGAGATCGACGTCTATCCGACCGTCGGCCATTCGTTCTTCCGCGAGGATCTCGGCACGATCGCGTCGCGCGAGATCGCGGACGCGTGGGACCGCGTCCTCGCGTTCCTCCGGCGTTCGTTCCGGTAGCGCGCGTTCCGCGCGCGTTCACGTCCGACTCATGAATCGCCGCTGAGGACGCGACCGCGCGCCTTTCAGAGCGGCGTCATCGCGGGCGCGCACGCTGCTCGCATGAAGAACATCACCACGCTCGCGGCCGGCTTGGTGCTGTCCTCGGCGCTGTTCGCGGGATGCAACGGCGGCGGCGGCGGCTCGGCGGCCCCACCCAATTTCGGTACGCCCGGCGGCGGCTCGACGCCGGTGCCGACGTCGGCTCCCAGCTCCGCGCCGACCGGCAGCCCGGCGGCCGGGCTCTCCACGGCCGGCGTCAACGGCACTCCCGGCTTCGTCACGACGAGCGGCATGGCGACGTACACGTTCGACGGCGACACCGTCGCGAATCAGTCCGCGTGCACCGGCGGATGCCTCGCCGTGTGGCCCGCGGTTCCCGCGCCGTCCGGAACGCTTTCGGCGCCGTGGAGCGCGTTCGTGCGCGGCGACGACGGCGTGCATCAGATCGCGTACAACGGCAAGCCGCTCTACACGTTCGTCAACGACTCGACGCCCGGCGTCGCGACCGGTGACGGCGTCGACGGCTTCCACATCGCCCGGCCCGCCGCGGCGACGCCGGCGCCGACGCCGAGCGCGACGCCCACGCCGCCCGGCTACACTCCCGGCGCGCTGCACCGCCGCCTTCCGCATTAGGACGCGCAGCGAAGCGAACGCGGCGCGGGCCGCCGGCCCCGCGCCGCTCGGGCCGAGCCGTCAGCGGCCGGCCATGCGCGACCAGCGTTCGCGCACGTCGCTGATGTACTCGACGGTCTCCGCGTACGGCGGGACCCCGCCGTACCGCTGCACGGCGGCGGGGCCCGCGTCGTACGCGGCGAGCGCGAGCGCGTACGGATCGGCGTTCCGTCCGCGATAGGCGTCGACGTAGTCCGCGAGCAGTCGCGCCGCGCCGTCGATGGCCGCGCGCGGATCCCACGGATCGTCGACGCCGTACGCGCGCGCGGTCGGGACGGTGAACTGCGCGATCCCGATCGCGCCCGCCGGCGAGACGGCGTCGACGTCGAACGCGGACTCCTGGAGCAGCGTCGCGGGAAGGAACCACGGCGCGAGCCCGCGCGCGCGGCCGGCGTCGTACGCTCGCGTCGCGAGAACGAGCGCATCGATCGCCGACAGCCGCGGATTCGCGCGCATCGCCTCGCGAGCGATCTTCACCGGGGCCGGCGCGCGGCGGCCTGCGTCCATGAACAGCCGCAGGCCGCGTAGAACGGGGACCGCCGGGGGTATATGCCTCGCCAGGGCGGCGTCCCGGAGCCCGCCGATCTGCGTGGCGATCGCCAAGGCGAGCGTCACGGTCGCGGCCCCGAGAGGGTTTCCAGAGGTCGGGAACAATCCGCCGTTAGCCCTCTTCACCTACAAGGATCAGCGTGTTCACGATCGTGACGGGCTCGCCGATTCTCTCCGCGCTCGCAGCGATGTTCATCGTGTTGCTGATCGGAGATTTCGGCTCGACGTTCTTCTACCATGTTCCGCAGCACGTGTGGGGCAAGCTGCACCTTCGGACGCATCACGATCGCCGCAGGTCATATTGGGATCACGCGGTCCTCTCGCGCGATCCCTGGGTCCTCCTCGACGGCTTCCTGGGCGCTGTCCCGTACATGGTCCTGGCGGTGGTGTGCTGCCGCATCTCGATCGCCGGCTCGCTCCTCGGCCTAGCGCTCGGTCAGCTGCACGTCTGGTGGCGGCACACGACCGAGCTCGGCTGGCGGACGCCGGGCTGGTTCCATCGGCTGGCGCGCGCCCTCTCGATCGTCCTCCCCGAGGATCACGACGGTCATCACCGGAACCCCGAGATCGAGTTCGGCGACATCTTCCGCTTCTACGACGCTCCGGCGCGCGCAACGATCGCGCAGCTCCGGGCGTGGACGCCGAAGCGCAAGAGGGTCCCGCCGGTTCGCCGTGCCGCCGTCAAGCGCCGCACGGTCGCGAAACAAACCAGCTGAGGTGGGATGACCAAACGCGTCCTCTTTCTGATCTCCGATACGGGTGGAGGCCATCGCGCCGGGGCACAAGCCATCGGCGCCGCGCTCGACGAGATCGAGGGAACGACGCGGTACGAGTGGCGGATCGACGATATCGCCACGCACTGCACCTTTCCGCTCTCGAAGCTCGGGCCCGCGTACAGCGCCGCGCTGCGCTACGCGCCGCCGATCTACGGCGCGCTCTATCACGTCACGAACGGACGCCGGCGGTATCGCACGATGGTCCGCTTCTGCGAGCCGCTCTACCGGGAGCGGCTCCGTGACGTCTTCACGCAGTACAAACCGGACGTCATCGTCTCCGTCCATCCGCTGCTGAACCACGCCGCGCTGCGCGCGCGCGCCGACGCCGGCATGCAGAAGATTCCGATCGTCACGGTGATCACCGATCTCGGCCGCGTGCACGAAGGGTGGCTGCTGCCCGAGGCCGACCTCACCGTCGTTCCGGCGCGCGAAGTGTACCAGCGCGCGATCGAGCGCGGCGTTCCGCCGGAGCGGCTCCGGCTGCTCGGCCACCCGATCCACCCGCGCTTCGAGGACGTCTCGGCGACGAAAGCCGAGATCCGCAAGAAGCTCGCGCTCCCGCAGGACGCGACGGTCGCGCTGCTGATGGCCGGCGGCGAGGGCGGCGGAAAGCTGCTCCCCACGACGCTCGGGCTCGCCAAAGCCGGTCTCGACTTCCATCTCGTCGTCGTCACCGGCCGCAACGCCGCGCTGAAGCAGAAGCTCGAAGAGATCGCGCCGTCGCTTCCGACGCCGATGACGGTGCTCGGCTTCCGCAACGACGTCCCCGAGCTGATGCGTGCCGCCGACCTGCTCGTCACGAAGGCCGGACCGGGGACGATCGCCGAGGCGTCGGTCGCCGAAGTGCCCGTCGTCGTGTACGACTACGTGCCGGGCCAGGAGCGCGGCAACCTCGACTACGTGCGCACGAACGGGATCGGCGTCGTCGCGCTGACGACCGCCGAGGTCGTGCAATCGGTGCGCCGCATCGTGCAGAATCAAGAGCGTCTGGCGAAGATGCGCGCGCAGCAAACGGCCGTCGCACCGCGCGGAAGCTCCCGCCGGATCGCCGAGCTGATCGCGCAGATGGCGAACGGCGGCCGGCGCGCCGCCGTCCCCGCCGCCGTCTGAGCTCATGACGGTCGCGCTCGACGAGGCGATCGTCGACGAGGTCGTCGCGACGCGCCGCGATCTCCACCGACACCCCGAGCTCGGCTTCGAAGAGCACCGCACCTCCGCGCTCGTCGCGGAGCGCCTGCGTGCGCTCGGGCTCGAGGTGCACACCGGAATCGGCGGGACCGGCGTCGTCGGCGTGCTGCGCGGCGCGCGGCCCGGGAAGACGATCATGCTGCGCGCCGACATGGACGCGCTGCCGATCCTCGAGGAGAACGACGTCCCGTACGCGAGCACCGAGCCGGGGCGGATGCACGCGTGCGGCCACGACGGCCACGTCGCGATGCTGCTCGGCGCGGCGCGCGCCGTCGTCCCGCGGCGCAGCGAGGTTCCGGGGACCGTCTGCTTCCTGTTCCAGCCCGCGGAGGAAGGGAAGGGCGGCGCGAAGGCGATGGTCGAGGACGGCGTCCTCGAACGCTTCGGGATCGAGCGCGCGTACGGGCTGCACCTCGCCTCCGCGCATCCCGTCGGGCAAGTCGGCTTGCGCGAAGGGCCGTTCTACGCCTCGAGCGACTCGATCGAGATCACGATCGAGGGCAAAGGCGGGCACGGCGCGGCGCCGCATCTCTCCATCGATCCGGTGTACGTCGCCTCGCAGTTCGTCGTCGCGGTGCAGCAGATCGTCTCCCGCAACGTCGATCCGATCGAGCCCGCGGTGGTGACGATCGGCGCGTTCAACGGCGGCACGACGCACAACGTGATTCCGAGCCGCGTCCGGCTGCTCGGCACGGTGCGGGCGTTCGACGCGGGGGTGCGCGAGAAGATGGCCGAACGGATCGAGCGCGTGCTGCGCGGGATCTGCGAGAGCTCGGGGGCGACGTACGAGTTCACCTACCTTTGGCGCTATCCCGTGACGTCGAACGACGCCGAGCAGACGCGCTACGTGAAGGCGCTCGCCGAGCGCACCGTCGGGGCCGAGCGCGTCGCCGACGTCCCGAAGCTGATGGGCGCCGAGGACTTCTCGTTCTTCGCCGAGCGCGTTCCGGCGTGCTTCTTCACGATCGGCAGCAACGGCGGGCCGAACAGCGCGTTCCCGCACCACCATGCGCGCTTCGACATCGACGAGTCCGCGCTCGCGACCGGGACGCGCATGATGGTCGCGCTCGCCCTCGACGCCGCCGCGCACGCCCCGTAGCGCGCGAGCGCGCCGCTAGACCGGCTGGCGCTGCGGCGGCTGAGCGTAGAGCCCGCCGCGCATCGCGGCGGTCGCGGCGCCGATCGCGCCGGCGTCGTTGCCGAGGACGGCGCGCACGATCCGCGTCGTCCCGCGCGGGACCATCGTCGTCCCCGCGTCGACGAGCGGACGGACGCGCTCGAGCATGAACTCGCCGGCGCTCGAGACGCCGCCGCCGAGCGCGATGACTTCCGGGTTGACGAACGCGATCACGTTGATCAGACCGAGCGCGAGATCGTCGCAGAACGCGCCGAACGCCGCCAGCGCGTGCCGGTCGCCCGCCTGCGCCGCCTTGCGAATCGCCTTCGAGCCGAGCTTCTCGCGCGGGACGTCGAGCAGCGCGCTGCGCGGGAACGACGGCGCGAGGTTGTAGGCGTGGCGGATCAGCCCGGTTCCGGACGCCTGCGCCTCGAAGCAGCCGATCTTGCCGCAGCCGCACACGAACCCGTCGCGCGGACGAATCTGGTGGTGGCCGAACTCGCCGGCGCCCATCTGGTAGCCGAGCGCGAGGACGCCGCGCGCGACGAAACCGCCGCCGATCCCCGTGCCGAGCGTGAGCAGGGCGAAGTCCTGCGTCCCCTGCCCGACGCCGTGCACGTACTCGCCGAGCGTCGCGCAGCGCGCGTCGTTCGCCACGAAGATCGCCTGCTTCGGGAACGCGTCGCGGACGCGGTGGCCGAGCGGGACGTTCTCCCAGCCGAAGTTCGGCGAATAGCGGATCGTCCCGGTCGCCGGGTCGATGTTGCCCGGCGCGCCGATCCCGATCCCGACCACGTCGTCCTTCGTCGAGTCGATCGCCGAGGCGACCACCTCGCCGAGCGCGTCGACGACCGCGCCGGGGGAGTGGTCGGTGATGTCGCGCTCGTGCTTGTCGTGGATCTCGCCTTCTTCGTCGACGACCGCCGCCATCACGTGCGAGCCGCCGAGGTCGACGCCGATCGCGACGCGCGCCATCAGACGGCGGCCCCGCGGCGCGGCGGGAGCACGAGGACGGACGCTTCGGTCGGCGGCATGCGGCCGGGCTTCTCCGAGGCGCCGGGTTCGTCCGCCGTCGGCCCCGAAGAAACCGGGATGCAGGAGACGATCGATCTCATCGCTCATCGCGAGCTGCGCAATCTGCAGCGCTTCACGCGCGAGACGGGTCAGCCGACGAAGCTTTCCGAGCTCGACCTCGAGCCGATGACCAGCGTGCAGACGATCGAGCTCGACGAAGAGCACATAACGATCAAGTACAACACGCAGACGAAGCGGCGCTACAACGGGAACGAGATCACCCACAAGGAGTGGGTCTACAAGTACAACGACGACCCCGAGTTCGTCGCCGCGGTGCGTAAAGTCGTGGAGCTCTCGCGCAAGCACCTCTACGACCTGCCGGAGAACGTCTCGTGCCCGCCGGGATGCGCCGAGTGCTGCAGCGGCTACGAGCCGTTCGTGAACCGCGCCGACGTGCAGCGCATGGCCGACCATTTCGGCATGTCGTACGACGAGGTGATGGAGCGGTACGTCGTCCCGCGCGACTCGTTCGACGGCTACGACGTCGGCTGGCTGCGCAAGGTCGACGAAGAAGGCGCGCCGAGCGAGGACGCCGCGCACAAGTGCGTCTTCCTGATGGGCTCGCGCTCGGGACGGTACTACTGCGGCATCTACGAAGCGCGCCCCAGCGACTGTCGCGAGTTCACCCCGATCGGCTGTCAGGACGTCGACGCGACGCTCCCGCGCCACGGCACGTACAAGACGGGCCGTCCGTTCGAGCCGAAGCGCCGGCGCGGCGCGAACAACGGCACCGCGCGCGGTTGACCGCTCGTACGGGCGACAAGAGGCGGCGAGCGCGCGGATGCCAAAGCTCCGGAAGGCTTCTCTCCATCACGAGGCGACCTTCATGAACAAGCTCATCCCCACGACGCTCGCGCTCGGCGCGGCGGTCGTGCTCGCGGCGAGCGCGCAAACGCCCGCACCGGCCGGCGGCGCGATGTCGAACATGTCCGGCATGTCGTCGATGAAAGAGGCGACGGTGAAGCTCGGCGCCCAGAACGGCTCCGGCGAGACCGGCACCGCGACGCTCAAGGACAGCGACAAAGGGCTCGTCGTGACCGTGCACCTGACCGGCGGGAACGCCGCCGGGCCGCAGCCGATCCATATCCACAAGGGCACCTGCGACAAGCTCGATCCGAAGCCGGCCTATCCGCTCACCACGGTGAAGGACGGCATGTCGGAGACGACGCTCAAAGACCTCACGGTGGCCGAGCTCGAAAAAGGGCAATACGCGATCAACGTGCACCACTCGACCTCCGACATCCCGACTTATGTCAGCTGCGGGAACATCGTCGCGGCCAAGTAGCCAGCCGCCGTTCAACGAGGGCGCCGAGCACGAAGCGGCGCCCTCGCGCTTCGGCGCGCCCTCCCTCGACGAGATGCCCGACGACGTGCGCGCCGTCTGCGACGACTCGCGCGCGAAGGTCGGCTTCGTCCCGAACGTCTTTCTGGCGTACGCGAAGCGCCCCGAGCACTTCCGCGCCTTCATGCAATATCACGACCTGCTGATGCGCGGGCCGAGCGGCCTCTCGCGCGCCGAGCGGGAGGCGATCGTCGTCGCGGTCTCGGCCGAGAACCGCTGCCTCTACTGCACGGTCGCGCACGGCGCCGCGCTGCGCATTCTCGGCAAGGATCCGCTCGTCGCGGATCAGATCGCGGCGAACTGGCGGACCGCCGACCTCTCGCCGCGGCTGCGCGCGATCTTATCGTTCGCCTCGCGCGTCAACGAGCCGGAGTTCGCCGCGACCGACAAGGAGCTCGCCGAGCTCAAGGCCGTCGGCCTCTCCGACGACGACGCCTGGGACATCGCCTCCATCGCCGGCTTCTTCGGCTTCAGCAACCGCATGGCAGGCTTCATGAACATGCGTCCCAACCCGCAGTTCTACGAGATGGGCCGCCCCGGCACGTCCCGCTGAACGCTGCCCGCGTGGGCCGGCGCCGCACGCGGCTCCGCGCTGGGTACGTCCGGAACGATGCCTGTTCGAACCACGCTCGCGACCGTCGCCGCGTTCGCGGCGCTCGCCGCCGGAGCGGCGGCGTTGCCGAACCCGCTCGTCGCGAAGCTTCGCCCGGTCGGGCCGCACGGCGCGCGCGGAAACGTGACGCTGTTCCGGATCCGGTCGAACGTCGATCTCGGGCTCAACGTCCGCGGCGGCTGGTGGTCCGGCGAGATCGAGCTGCGGAAAGGAACCTGCGCGCACTACGCGGCGCGCGGACGCCCGGTCGGGCACAGCGAGCAGACCGCCTTTCCGCACGCTGCCCTGCGGCAATTCGTGGGCAGCGTCGTGCTGCTGCACCGGACGCGCGACCTCGGCTCGCCGGTCGCCGGCTGCGCCGAAATTCGCGCGTCGTGAGCATCCGGTTCTCGAGCCGCCGCGGAGCATGACGCGCCGGTGACGCTGTTCGGGGTGCGTCTCCTCGGGTTCGACGCGCGGACCGGGGAGAAGATCCTCTTCACGATCGGGCTGCTGATCGTCTTCGCGCTGCTGCGGCGCGTCCTCGCGTTCGCCACGCGGGCGACGCTCACCGTCCCGGTCCCGGACAAGACGCGGGCGGCGTTCTGGTCGCGGCAGGTCGCGAGCCTCGTGCTGTTCGCGGCGCTCGTGCTGCTGCTGATCTCCGTCTGGTTCGACAACGCGTCGCGCTTCGCGACGATCGGCGGCCTGTTCTCGGCGGGCGTGGCGGTCGCGCTGCAGCGCGTCATCACGGCGTTCGCGGCGTATCTCGTGATCTTGCGCGGGTCGACGTTCTCGATCGGCGACCGGATCGTCATGGGCGCCGTGCGCGGCGACGTGATCGCGCTCGACCCGTTCCAGACGACGATCATGGAGATGGGCGAGGCGCCCGGCGAGCAGGGCGACGAGCCGGCGGTGTGGGTTCGCGGGCGGCAGTTCACCGGCCGCATCGTCACCGTGAACAACGGCGTGATCTTCGACCAGCCGGTCTACAACTACACCCGCGACTTCCCGTACGTGTGGGACGAGATCCACATCCCGATCGCCTACGACTCCGACGACCGGCGCGCCGAGCAGATCATGCTCGACTGCGTCGCGCGGCATGCGGTGAACCCGGAGCAGATCGCCGCCGACGACGCGGTGAAGCTGCGCGAGCGCTACGGCATGGACGTCGAAGACGTGCGGCCGCGCGCCTTCTACGAGCTGACCGACAACTGGATCGCGATCTCCGTGCGTTTTCTCGTCCACGACCACGGGCCGCGCGCGGCCAAGGACAAGATGTTCCGCGACATCCTCGCCGCGCTGCGCGAGGCGGGCATCGGCGTCGCGTCCGGGACGTACGCCATCGTGCAGGTCCCGCCGATCACCGTCGAGGGGCTGTCCGCTTCCGGGCCGACCGCCGGGGCGTCGCCGTCGATCCGCGCGCGCGGCGCGGTGGGTACCCTCGTCTCCGTGCGAAGCTCCGCCGAAGACGCCGACCGCGACCGTCCGCCTCCCGCCGGGCGCGAAGGGAACGCCGGCGAAGCGCCCGCGAACGTCGGCGGCGACCGCCTCGAGATCGATCCGGCGTTCGGCACGCCCGACGAGCGCCGCGACGACTGAGCGCGACGAACGCCGGGCGCGGTCGCCGGGGGCGCCGGTTCAGCCGGCGAGACACTCCGCGAAGCGGGCGGCGTCGACGTTCCCGCCGCTGATCACCACGCCGGTGCGCGCGCCGCGCACGTCGACGTTCCCGAACAGCAGGGCGGCGAGCGCCGACGCGCCGCTCGGTTCGACGACGAGCTTCAGGCGCTCGAACGCGAACCGCATCGCGGCGCGGATCTGGGCGTCGGCGACCGTGACGACGCCGGCGCAGAGGCGGCGCGCGATCGGCCACGTCAGCTCGCCCGGGGCCTGCGTCTGCTGGCCGTCGGCGATCGTCGCCGGGACCGGGATCGAGACGATGCGGTCCTCGCGCCACGAACGGACCCAGTCGTCGCCGGCCTCGGGCTCGACGCCGTAGATCCGCACGCCGGGCGAGAGCGCCGCGCCGGCGAGCGCGCAGCCGGCGAGCAGCCCGCCGCCGCCGAGCGGGACGAGCAGGACGTCGAGCGGGCCGGCGTCTTCGATCAGCTCGAGCGCGACCGTCCCTTGGCCCGCGATGATGTGCGGATGGTCGTACGGCGGGATCAGCGTCGCGCCGCGCTCGCGCGCGATGCGGCCGGCGATCTCGGCGCGGTTCATCCGCTCGCGGTCGTACGTGACGACCTCGGCGCCGTAGCCGCGGGTCGCGGCGAGCTTCGCGGCCGGCGCATCCTCCGGCATGACGATCGTCGCCGGAACGGCCAGCAGCTTCGCGGCGAGGGCGACGCCCTGCGCGTGGTTGCCGCTGGAGAAGGCGACCACGCCGGCGGTGCGCTGCTCCGGCGAGAGCTGCGCGATGGTGTTGTACGCGCCGCGGAACTTGAACGCCCCGACGCGCTGGAGGTTCTCGGCCTTGAGCGCGACGCGCGCCGCGCCGCTGCGCTCGTCGAGCGTGCGCGAGGTGACGACCGGCGTACGGTGCGCGACGCCGCGGAGCCGGCTCGCGGCGGCGCGCACGTCGTCGAACGTCACCGCGGGCGAGGAATCGATCACGAGCTCGTCTGCGGCTGGTCGAAGTGGAACAGCACGACCTTGTCCTGCGGATCGAAGCGGAACCGCTCGTGCACCGTCCCTTTCTCGAAGCGGACGTCGAACTCGTGGACGCGCGGCGGGTCGCCGGACGGCGTGTTCTCCTTGACGGACTTGATCTTCCCGAGCGGCTGCATGACGTCGGCCGCCTGACCGACGCGGCCGCGCGGCGTGTCGGCCGCGGTCTCGACGTTCTCGAGCTTCTGCACGCCGGCGACGTCGTCGTTCTGCACCGCCTGGGTGAACTGCCGCGCGATGCTTTCGTACTTGTTCTCGTGTCCGGCGCACGCGCGCACGAGCGCCGCGATCGCGACCACGATGACGGCGACCCGCAGGATACGATTCTGCGGCGCGCGCGCCGGCGGCATGACGCCGGCGGTGCGCGGCTGGGGCGTGACGTTTCTCACGCCGCTGCCTCCCCCGCCGAACCGGTCGATCCGAACGGCTCGAACGAGAGCCCGGGGTTCCACTGCTGCGCGAGCCCGATGCTCCACTCGCTCTCGAACAGCGCGAGCAGGTTGCCGTCCCAGTCCTCGACGAGCCGCGCGCTGGTGCCGAGCGTCGCGCTCGCGGCCCCCTCGCCGCGGATGCGCCGTGCGGTCGTATACGGGAGCGTCTGGAACACGGTCTTCACGTTGTACTCCGACTCCAAGCGGTACTTCACGACCTCGAACTGCAGTGCGCCGACCGCCGCGAGGATCGGCTCGTTGCGGACGTCGCCGTAGGGATGGAACACCTGGATCGCGCCCTCTTCGCGGAGCTGCGCGATCCCTTTCTGGAACGATTTGTAGCTCGCGGTGTCGATACTCCGCACCAGCGCGAAATGTTCCGGCTCGAACGAGGGGATCGGGTCGAAGCGCACGGGCGCGCCGTCGCACAGCGTGTCGCCGATCGCGAAGACGCCGGGGTTCGCGAGCCCGACGACGTCGCCGGCGTAGGCGACGTCGACCGACTCGCGGTCGGAGGCGAACAGCCGCATCGCGCGCGTCAGGCGCACGTCCTTCCCGGTGCGGACGTTGCGCACCGTCATGTCGCGCTCGAACTTGCCGCTGCAGACGCGCAGGAACGCGACGCGGTCGCGGTGGCGCGGATCCATGTTGGCCTGGATCTTGAAGATGAACCCGCTGAACGGCTCGTCGGTCGGCGCGACGACGCGCTTCTCGGCGTCGAGCCGCGGCGCCGGCGGCGGCCCCATCTTCACGAACGCGTCGAGAAAGAGCTCGACGCCGAAGTTGGTGACGGCGCTGCCGAAGAACACCGGCGTCACGTCGCCGCGCAGCATCGCGCCGCGGTCGAACGCCGCGCCGGCGCCTTCGAGCAGCTCGAGCTGATCGAGGAACTCGCGGTAGGTGCGCTCGTCGACGAGCGCGGCGATCTTCGGATCGCGCGCGTCGCTCGTCGAGACGGGCGCGCGCTTCGCGCCGTGCTCGGTGCGCTCGAAGACGTGGACGGCGCCGGTCTCGCGATCGTACACGCCGCGGAACGTCTCGCCGTTGCCCAGCGGCCAGTTCATCGGGTACGCGCCGATCCCCAGCACGTTCTCCAGCTCGTCGAGCAGCTCGAGCGGATCGCGCGACGGCCGATCCATCTTGTTGACGAACGTGAAGAGCGGGATGCGCCGCGCGCGGCAGATCGCGAACAGCTTGCGGGTCTGCGGCTCGACGCCTTTCGCGGCGTCGATCAGCATGACGGCGGCGTCGGCGGCGAGGAGCGTGCGGTAGGTGTCCTCCCCGAAGTCCTGGTGGCCCGGCGTGTCGAGCAGGTTCATCGTGTGCTCGCGGTACGGAAACTGGAGCACCGTCGAGGTGATCGAGATCCCGCGCTCGCGCTCGAGCTCCATCCAGTCCGACGTCGCGGCCCGGGCGCGGCGCCGCGCCGCGACCTGGCCGGCCGTGACGATCGCCCCGCCGTAGAGCAGCAGCTTTTCGGTCAGCGTGGTCTTCCCGGCGTCGGGGTGCGAGATGATCGCGAACGTCCGCCGTTTGGCGACTTCCTCGCGCAAATCCATGACCTGCCCGCTTTCGACGCGCGGCCCCGCCTCCGCTTCACGGGCCGGCGGCTCGGCCGCCGCGCGCCGCGGCGTCAGCCGCCGGCGGCCGGCGCGGTTCGATAGACGCGGATCGTGGTCGTTCCGCCGCGGCGGTCGACCAGCGTCAGCTCCCCGGCCGGCGCGCGGTAGAGCGCGGCCCGAGGCGGGACGCGGACGCGGTCGGCGCCCCGCCAGATCCACACGTCGTCGGCCCGCACCAGCAGCCGGCAGTCGCCGAAGCGGAGGGTCGTTCCGGGCGGGATTCGCAGCGCGGCCCGCGGCACGTCCGCCGCGACCGCCGCCGAGGGACCGCTGAGCGACGACTCCTGGATGAAGCACCCGGGCAGCGCGGACATGACCCAGTCGCCCTGGCCGGTGAAGTACGGCGGGGGCGTCGTGCGATAGCCGCCGTTCGCGTTCCCCGGGTTCACCCGGCGCGTCGCGGTGCGGTCCGGGCGCATCGTCCAGCCGCCGGTCGCGAGCCGGTGCGCGAACGCGAGGCTGCCCAGAACCACTACGATCGCGGCCGCGATCGCGTAGTAGCGCCACATCCCGCGGTCGAGCATGGCGGGAGCTTCCGCCGCGGCCGGCGGGCGGCCCGTGTCCTACGCCGCCGGCGCCTCGGCGCCGGCGAACGGCTCGGCGAGCTCGAGACGGGCGCGGCCGATCCGCGCGTCGGCCATGCCGTAGTAGAACTCGAAGAGCCGGTCGCCCCGGACGTCGATCGCGGTCGGAAAGACCACGTTGCTCACGATCCCGTGCGTCTCGGCGAGCCCCTCGGGAACGAGCACGGGGCTCTCCGAGCGGAAGCGCACGACGTGCGGCCGCTCGAGGTCGTGAACCACGAAGCCGGCGCTGTAGACCATCTGCCAGCGGCCGCCGGCCGTCTCATGCGCGTCGACGCCGTGGAAGATAGAGAACCAGCCCTCGGCGATGCGCACGGGCGGGGTCCCGGCGCCGGTCTTGATCCGGCACCACGGCGCGTCGGGGGCGAGCACGAGCGCGCTCTCGCGCACGTCGAGCAGGTTGTTCACGTCGCGCAGCACCGGCTCGAGCGGGATGTAGCCGATCCGGGTGCACTCCCGCTCCTCCGGGGGCAGCTCGAGGAGGTGGGGCACGGCGCTGCGGCCGTCGACCGTCGAGACACGCAGCATCGGCCGGTGGTACATCGCCAGCGAGCGCACGCCGTTCGGCGAGAGGACGGGCTCGGGGAAGAACACGCCGTCCTTATCGTCGCCCTGGTGCAGCCCGTCGGCGAAACGGACGAGCCCGAGGCGCTCCCACGTCCAGCCGTCGTCCGAGAGCGCGATCGCGATCCGCGGCCCGGACGGGCCGAACGCGGTGTAGGCCATCACGTAGCGGTTCAGCACCGGGACGAACGTGACGCGCGGGTCTTCGCAGCCCATCCCGCCGGCGCTCGTCCGCCTCTCGTATTCGGCGGCCGGCTCGAGGGCGAAGCCGTCGCGCTCGAAGCGCAGTGCGTCGCCCTCGCCGACGGCGCGGCAGCGTTCGACGCGCGAAAGATTCCCTTCGGCGACCGCGCGCGGGTAGAGGACCAGCTCGCCCTCGCGCGTCCGGGCACTGGCCGGGTTGAGCACCCCTTCGATCTCGTACGGTGAGCCGTTCGGCGCCAGAACGACGCCCAGCCGGGTGATCGTGCCGTCGAAGCGCGTCAGCGCATCGAGCATCATCACGCGAAGCCTACCACGGGCGTCCGCCGCCCAATCGTCGAGCCCTCATCCGTCTTCATGTATCGGCACGGCGGGCGCGCGCCGCGATGACCGGGGTTCTCAACGCAGCGTCGTCGCGGCGATCGGGTCGCCCGAGGGCGACACCACCTCCACCCGCGCCCCGGGACGGTACGCGATGTTCGGCACGATCCAGAGCGTGTACGTCCGGTACTCGTGCGGCGCGGGCTCGCCGCCGTCGAGCGGCGCCCGCTCGAACGCGACGACGCGGACCCGGTCGGTGTTGGCGCGGATCGACTCGGTGATCTGCGACCAGCCGGTCTCCTTGTGCGGGCCCATCAGCAGCACGACGGCGAACTCGTGGCGGAAGTCGACGGGGACGTTCAAGCCGAGCGACTCCAGCGCGCGCCGGTCGCGCACGACGACGACCTCGCGTCCGCCGACCACGGGGGTCGTCCCGCTCCGGACCTGATTGACCCGCACCTCGCGGCAGCCCGCCAGCAGGAGGGTCAGCGTGAGGACGGCGAGGACGCGCCGCATCGGCGTCGGTCGTTCGACGGTGCACGGCGAGGATACCCCGCGGCTGCGACGGAAGTCGGAGGGTCCGATGTTCAGCTTGTTGCCGATCGTCGTCGCTTTGGCGTCGGTCGCTCCCGTCCCGGCGGCGAGCAGCTCGCCGCGTCCGACGCCGCTCACCGAGATCGGCCGCGTTCAGGCGAAGCCGATCTGCGCGACGATCGTCGCGCACGCGAACGGCGCGATCACCCAAACGCTCGACAACGATCGCGCGCTCGCGATCATGGGCGTCAACCTGCGGCAGACGGACTTCGACACGATGAACGAGCTGCAGCGGCGCAACGCCGAAGAAGGCATCGAAAAGCAGGCCGACGCGATCCGCACCAACTATCACGCCGCCGACGAAGAGATCAAACGGCTGCGCGAGCTCGCCGCGGCGTCGCCCGATCCGCAGCGTCAGAAAGAGCTCAAGGAGTTCGCCGACGCGCTCGGCGGCGCGCTCAACCGCCAGCGCAAAGCCGCCGCCGCCGTCGTCGCGGCGATCACCATCGTCCACGGCCGCGAAGAGGCCGCCGAGACGCACAAGCTGATGGCCGAGAACAACCATCCGCCGGCGAGCACCGTCGCGCAGCAGATGGCGATCCTCGCCGCCGACAATGCGGCGCAGCCGGCGAAGCCGCCGGCGAGCTACAACGACACGTACCGCGGCGTCGCCGCCCGTCTCGCCTCGTTGAACGAGGCGATCATGGTCGACGAAGGCGTGGCGGCCGACCACAGCATCCAGGCCACGTCGGGCTGTTGAGCGCGCCGTCGCTCTAAAGTCGTTTCGGGGACCGTCTTCGCGCGGTACCCTTGCAGCGATGTTCCGGGCGTTTTCGCTGGCGGCCGCCGTATCGGCGTTCCTGCTCGCCGTCCTCGGGAGCTGGGTTCGCATCAACGGCGCCGGGATGACCTGCCCGGACTGGCCGCTCTGCCACCACGAGCTCGTCCCGGTGCTCAGCGGCGGCGTCGTCCTCGAGTGGTCGCACCGCCTGGTCGCGCTGATCGTCGGCGTTCTCGCCGTCGGCGCGGTGTGGACCGGCTGGCGCGCGCGCCGGACCGTCGCGGGCGTCTCTACCGTCCTCGGCTGCATCGCCGCCGTGTTCGCGATCCAGGTCGCGCTCGGCGGCCTGACGGTCGCGCTCTCGAACACGCCGTGGTCGGTCGTCGTCCACTGGGGGACGGCGATGCTGCTGCTGGCCTCGCTGACCGCGCTCGCGCTCCTCGCGCTGGCGGTGCCCGAACGCATCGCCGTGCGGCACTCGCTGCTCGGCGGATTGCTGACCGCGGCCGCGGCGCTCGCGTTCGTCACGATGCTCGCCGGCTCGTTCGTGAGCTCCAGCGGCGCCGGACTCGCCTGCACGACCTTCCCCGCGTGCGACGGCACGTGGATCGGAACCGGGCCGGCGCAGCTCGCCCAGATGACGCATCGCGGGCTCGCCGCGGCGTTCGCCCTCGTCGCCGCCGTCACGCTCGCGGTCGCCGCGCGAGGGACGACGCCGCGGGTGCGCGCCGCGACGTTCGTCGCGTTCGGCCTCGTGCTGCTCCAGATCGTCCTCGGCGCGGCGAACGTCGTCTGGCGGATGCCGACCGAGCTGCGCGAGGCGCACGCGGCGAACGCCTGCGCGGTGTTCGTGACGTTCGTCGTCGCGCTGCTCTTCGCCGCGATCGACGGAACGGCACGCGTCCCGGCGCGGGCCGCCTCGGCGCCCGCGCCCTCGCGGCGCCGCGCGCTCGCGACGGTCGCCGACTACTACGAGCTCAGCAAGCCGCGCATCATCTGGCTGCTGCTGATCACGACGTACGCCGCGATGCTGATGGCCGCGCGCGGACTGCCGAACCTCGTCCTGACGTTCTGGACCCTGCTCGGCGGCGCGCTCTCGGCCGCGTCGGCCGGCGCGATCAACTGCGTGTGGGACCGCGACATCGACCGGCTGATGAACCGAACGATGCTGCGTCCGATCCCGCGCGGCGCGATCAGCGCGCGGAACGGGCTGCTGTTCGCCGCCGCGGCGCAGATCGCGGGGTTCGCGATGCTCTACGCGTTCGTCAACCCGCTCGCCGCGTGGCTCGCGCTCGCCGGCAACGTCTACTACGTCGTGATCTACACGATGTGGCTCAAGCGGATCACCCCGCTCAACATCGTGATCGGCGGCGCCGCGGGCTCCGTCCCGCCGCTCGTCGGCTGGGCCGCGGTCACCGGCCACCTCGGCTCGCCGGCGTTCGCGCTCTTCGCGCTGATCTTCTTGTGGACGCCGCCCCACTTCTGGGCGCTCGCGCTGATGACGAACACCGACTACGACAAAGCCGGGATCCCGATGCTTCCGAACGTGAAGGGCGTCGCGCACACGAAGCGCGAGATCATCCTGTACTCGCTGGTCCTCGTCGGCGTTTCGCTCGCGTTCTTTCCGATGCACGTCCTCGGGCCGTGCTACGGCGGCTGCGCGCTGATCCTCGGCGGCGTCTTCGTGTGGGACGCGCTGAAGGTGCAGCGCGACCCGACGAAGCGCGGCGCGCGCGTTCTCTTCAAGTACTCGCTGCTCTACCTGGCGCTCATGTGCGCGGCGATGGTCGCCGACCGCGTCCTGCCGCGCATCGTCCTGTGAGCGCGCCGGCGGCGAGCGCCGAGCGCACCACGCTCGCCGGCCACGACCTCGACCGCGGGACGATCCCGCTCCTCGTCACGCTCGGCCTGGGCGTCTTCGCCGGCGCGCTCGACCTCGGCGTGCTCTCGCCCGCGCTGCCGGCGCTCGGCCGCGCGTTCGGCGCGGGGCCGCGGCAGCTCGCCTGGGTCTTCACGCTCTACCTGCTCGCCAACGTCGTCGCGATCCCGGTGACGACGAAGCTCGCCGACCGCTACGGGCGGCGGCCCGTCTACATCCTGTGCGTCGCGGTCTTCGGGGCGGGCAGCGTGCTCGCGATCGCCTCGCCGAGCTACGGGATCTTCTTGCTCGCGCGCGCGATCCAGGCGGCCGGTGCGGGCGGCATCTTCCCGGTCGCCACGGCGGCGATCGGCGACCGCGTCCCGGCGGACCGTCGCGGCGCCGCGCTCGGTCTCGTCGCCGCGACGTGGGGACTCGCGGCCGTCATCGGTCCCGGCCTCGGCGGGCTGATCACGCACTTCGTCTCGTGGCACTGGGTGTTCGTCGCGAACGTCCCGCTGGCGATCGTCGTGATCGCGCTCGCGCGCACGCACGTGCCGGCGGCGGCGGCGAACGCGCGCGGGCCGCTCGACGTCGCGGGCATCGTCTCGCTCGCCGTCGCGCTGCTCGCGTCGATGGCGCTGCTGACGCGGCTGTACGCCTTCGACGGGACGCTGCATCCGGCGCTCGCGTGGGCGTTCGTCGCGGTCGGCGCGCTGGGCTACGCCGCGTTCGCGCTCGTCGAGCGGCGCGCCGCGCAGCCGGTGATCTCGCCGGCGCTCCTGCGCGACCGGCAGCTGCTCGTGACCTACGCCCTCGAAGTGCTCATCGGCGCGCTCGAAGGCGCGCTCTTCTTCATCCCGGCCGCGCTGGTCGCCGCGCAGCACCTCTCGTACGCCGCGGCGGGCGGCGTCGCCGCGCTCGGCGCGTTCTGCTTCGTCGCGGTGATCCCCGCGGCGGGGCGTGCGCTCGACGCGATCGGCTCGCGCGCGGTGCTCGCCGCCGGCGCGACGCTGACCGCGGCCGGGATGGCGATCTTCGCGCTGGGTTTCGGCACCGTCGCCGGCGCGATCGCCGCGATGATCGTGGCCGGCGTCGGTTTCGGCGCGCTGCTCGGCGCCCCGACGCGCTACATCGTGACCAATCGCGTCGGCTCGGAACAGCGCGCGAGCGCCGTCGGACTGCTGTCCATCATGCTGATCGTCGGCCAGATTCTCGGCGGCTCGCTCGGCGGCGGCGTCGCCGGCTCGCACGGCGATCCGGTGAACGGCTATCGCGTCGCGTACTTCGTGTTCTGCGGGATCGCGGTCGCCGCGGCGCTGCTCACCGCCGCGCTCGCCTCGCGCCGCGACGAGCTGGCCGCCGCGCAGCCGCGCGTCTAGCGGCCGTTCGCGTACGGGCGCTACATCTTCATCGCGGGCATCGCCCCGCGGTCCATCGACTCGACGTGGTGGAGGAACGCCGTCCACGCGTCGGGTCCGATCGCGATTGCGCCGCGGAACGGATTCTGCATCTCGACGATCAGCACCAGCATCATCGCGATCAGCACGGCGACGCCGCCGGTCGTGAGCAGGTCCGTGCGCGTCTCACCGACGTCGTAAAGCCAGCACATCGCGATGACGAGCATCGCGCCGAGGATCAGGATCGTCCACTCGAACCCCGAGATCGCGGTATCGCTCTGCGCGAGCCGCCGCTGCCGCGCGTCGTGCAGGTCGGCGAGGAGACGCAGCACCGCCGACTGCGCCGAAGCTTCGCCCGCATTCGCGGGGACGAGCGTCCCCACTTGCGTCGTCGCCTCCATGATGAGCGTGTCGCCGCGCGGGCTGAAGCCGCCGGTGCGCATGAGGGCCCATTCGGTGTCGACCACCGTGCGCGTGTACGCGAGCATCTCGGCGCGGACTTCGTGCCGGACCGCGGGCCGCAGACCGACGGCGTCGTGCCAGGTGTCGGCGACCGACGAGACCTCGAGCCACACGCGCTCCTTCGTCTCGTTGTAGTGCTGCCAGACGACGACGCACAAGAACCCGAGCACGACCGCGTAAAGGGTGTTGACGGCGGAGAAGACGGCGCCCGCGGGCGGAACCGCTTCGACGCGTTTCAAACGGCGCCGCAGCACCAGCTGCACCCCGCACCCGTACGCCGCCGCGAACGCCATCGCGCCGGCGAGCAGCAGCCCCGACGGGATACGATACAGCAGGTCCATCGCCCGATGTTTCGCGCGCGAGGCTTGCCGCCTTTCCCGCCGACGCGAGGGAGCACGTGCGCGCGAGCGGCGCCGCCGACGCGCGCCCCCGAGGTGTGGGAACGTTAGTGACGAGAAGTACGGCGATCCGCGGACCGCGCTGCGGGCCGCCGAGCGGGAGCGACACCATGATCGACGCGCACAAGATGATCCACGGCGTCCGCCCCAGCCGTCTCTCGGCGGACGAGCGGGCCGACCTGCTGATCCGGCGCGCCTGGACGCGCGCCGAGCGGCGCGTCGTGCTCATGGGCTTCTTCGGGCGGCTCACGATCGCGGTGGAGCCGCTCCTGTGCGGGCTCGTGTTCGCGGCGATCACGTTCGGCGTGTTCGAAGCGCCGCGCATCTCGCCGCGCTGGGTCAACCCCGACATCGTCGTGATCGCGCCGGTCTTCGGGCTCGGCGTGCTCGCGTGCGCGCTGTGGGCGCTCGGGACGATGCTCGCGCCCGCGCGCGCGCTGCTGCAGACGCTGCGACCGATCTACGTCGTCGACGGCTACATCCGGTACCGCCGGCGCGACGCCGCCTCGTTCGAACGGTCGAACGGATACGTCGCGGTGCTCACCGAGGACGCGCGCGTCGCGTGCGAGTGGCCGACCCTCGGCGAGATCGAGCTGCCCGACGTGGTCCGTCCCGCGCTGTGCGAGTTCAGCGAGTACGGCGGCGTCCATTCGGTCGACGGCCGTCTGACGGGCGTGCTGCCGTCGCGGATCCCGCTGTTGGGCGTCGGGATCCACGGCCGCAAGGAAGAGATCGTCTAGGACGTCCTGAGCGCGAATCGCCTGCAGGCCGGAGGGTGCGGCCGCAAGGCCGAACCGACTACAGCTTGAGGTTCACCGCGTCCGAGGCCGGCCAGATGTGGCCGAACTGCGACTGCGAGAGCACCAGCGCCGCGACGAGCACGATCAGCACCAGTCCGGCGATCCCCGCGTACAGCACGACCGCCGGCACTCCGCTCGAGATCGGGACGCCGCGCTCGTCTTCACGATCGTACATGTTTAAAGGCGCTCCGCCCTGGGCTGCGCGCCCCCCACGCGGAGCGTGGGGCCCCCGGGCCGACCTCGCTGCGGCGTGGTGCGCTGGGCGCGATGCTGCTGCGCTCGGTCCATCACCGGGTTGCTGTTTCCCTGGAATGGTGCGCACGTTCTGGGGTGCGCGCCCCCCACGCGGAGCGTGGGGCCCCCGGGCCGACCTCGCTGCGGCGTGGTCCGCTGGGCGCGATGCTGCTGCACTCGGTCCATCACCATGGTCGTGTTCACCTGGAACGGTGCCGCGGAATTTTCACTTTGCGAGCGGATCATGCCGATGCGCCTCTGGGGAGTACGCCGAAGACGGCGAGGAGGACGAAGAGGCAGCCAAGGCCCATGAGGCCGAGCAGCAGCTTCGTGACGTGGTCGTCGAGGCCGGTCTTGTGCCATTCGCCGCGGAGGGCGACGACGGCGTAGAAGCCGACGACCAGGGCGCCGATGAAGGCGACGGCTTTTTCGATCATCTCGAGCGACATCAGCGGCGCTCCGTTCGGTTCGTCGTCATCACGCTCACCACAGGTAGAACAGGAAGAACAGCGCGACCCAGATCACGTCGACGAAGTGCCAGTACAGCGTGCCGGCGGTGAGGCCGAAGTACCGGTCGACGTCGTAGACGTTCCTGGACGTTTGGATCCACAGGACGATCAGGAAGCACACGCCGACGAAGACGTGGCCCCCGTGCATCCCGGTCAGCGTGAAGAACGACGCGCCGAAGATCGAGCCGTTCCAGCCGCCGATCGCGGCGTGCGCGTACTCGTAGGCCTGCCCGCCGAGGAATCCCATGCCGAGCAGGATCGTGAGGAGCATGAACAGGTTGAAGCGGCCGCGGTTGGCGTGCTTCCAGTTCTCGAGCGCGTAGTGCATCGTGACGCCGGACCCGAACAGCACCACCGAGTTGACCGCGGCGAACCCGGTGTCGAGCCGCGGCAGCTGGTGGCCGTTGAGCATCGGCGGCCACGTCGGCGCGATCGTGTTCCGCAGATAGATGTACGCGAAGATGTACGAGATGAACAGGATGACGTCGGCGCCCAGGAAGAGGACGAACCCGAGGAGCCGCATGTCGCGGGTCTCCCGATAGATGATGTCGTCGTGTCCGTGCTCGTGCTCGCCGTGGGCCCCGCCGTGAGCGGCGATCGATGCAGCCATCGGGTTCAGCGTTCCTCTTCCGCTAATGCGTCGGGACGGGGTGCGAGCTGTGGGTGGGCGTCGCCTCGACGGCGCCTTCCGCCGGCTCGAGCCCCAGGTACGGCAGCGGGTTTCCGAAATCGTACGGCGCGGCGAGGACGGCCGGGATCTTCTTGTAGTTGTAGTACGGCGCCGGCGAGCTGATCATCCACTCGAGCGTCCGCGCGCCCCACGGGTTCGGTCCGGCTTTCTTCCCGCGCACGAGGCTGTCGATCAGCAGATAGATCAGCAGCAGGAAGCCCAATGCCATGACGTACGAGCTGATGCTCGCGAACTGGTTCCAGAACGTGTACTGCGGGTCGTAGGTCGCCACGCGGCGCGGCATCCCCATGAGTCCAAGCCAGTGCATCGGGGTGAACGTGCAGTTGAAGCCGATGAACGTCATCCAGAACTGGATCTGGCCGAGCCGCTCGTTGTACATCCGTCCCGTCATCTTCGGCCACCAGTAGTAGAGGCCGGCGAAGAGCGACATGATCGAGCCGCCGTAGAGCACGTAGTGGAAGTGCGCGACGACGAAGTACGTGCCGTGCTCGTGATAGTCGGCGGGGACCGCGGCCAGGAAGAATCCGGTCAAGCCGCCGTACGTGAACGTGATCAGGAAGCCGGTCGCGTACAAGGCGGGCGTCTTCCAGTTGATCGCCCCGCCCCAGAGCGTGGCCATCCACGAGAAGATCTTGATCCCGGTCGGGATCGCGATGAGCATCGTGATGATCATGAACGGAAGCTGCAGCCACGGCACCATCCCGGAGGTGAACATGTGGTGCGCCCACACCGCGAAGCTCAGCAGGGCGATCGCGACCGAGCTGAAGGCGATCATCTTGTAGCCGAAGATCGGCTTGCGGGCGAACGTCGGCAGCACCTCGGAGATGATCCCGAAGCCCGGGATGATCATGATGTAGACCGCGGGGTGCGAGTAGAACCAGAACATGTGCTGCCAGAGGATCGGCGAGCCGCCCTTGGCCGGGTCGTAGAACGGGACGCCGAAGACGCGCTCGATGAACAGCGCGGCGAGCGCGGCGCCGAGCGCCGTGGTCGCGATGAACGACAGCGGGGCGGTCGCGAACTGCGCCCACACGAACAGCGGCATGCGGGTGAACGTCATCCCCGGCGCGCGCATCTTGAAGATCGTGACGAGGAAGTTGATGCCGGTCATCGTCGAGCTCACCCCGACGAGAAAGATCGCCACGGCCCACATGTTCGTCCCCGGCGGGCCTTGCAGCGAGATCGGCGGATACTCCGTCCAGCCCGCGTCAGGCGCGCCGATCAGGAACGAGGTGAACAGGATCACGCCGGCGACCGGGAAGATCCAGAACGCGACGAGGTTGAGCCACGGGAACGCGACGTCGCGCGCGCCGATCTGCATCGGCATCACGAAGTTCCCGAAGGCGCCCGTCATCAGCGGGATCACGACCATCCAGACCATCGCCGAGCCGTGCATCGAGTAGATCTGGTTGTAGGTCGCCTCGCTGACGATCGCGCCGTTCGGCGAGAGCAGCTGCGTGCGGATGACCTCCGCCAGCAGGCCGGCGATCGTGAAGAAGACGCCCGCCGTGATCATGTACTGGATCCCGATGACCTTGGCGTCGATCGAGAAGATGTACTTGCGGATGAAGCTCGTCGGCTCGGGGTGGATATGGTCCAGCACCGCGTGATACGGGCCGGTCTGCACTCCGGGTGCGAGGGTCGCCATCGTTTCTCCGTTACTTCTTCGACAGGCTGACGAGGTAGGCCACGAGGTTGGCGATGTCGGTGTTCGACAGGCCGTTCACCTGCGCGCTCGGCATCGTTCCGATGTCACCGGAGTAGCCGTTGTGGATGATCGCCGCGACGTCTTGCGGCGTCGGCGCCGTGTTGTTCACGAGCTTCGGATGCGCCGGGTCGTTGAAGATGTGGCCGAGCCCCGGGCCGACGATCTTCTGATCGAATCCGCCGACCGAGTGGCACATGCTGCACTTCTGGCCGAACAGCGCCTGCCCCGCCGACGCCGAGCCCGAACTGAGCGCGACCGCCGCGCCCGCCGCGCCGCCGCCGCCGGCCGCCTGCGCGCCGCCCTGACCGGCGAACCATTTCGCGAAGTCCTGCTGCGAGTCGACGATGAGCCGCGCGCGCATCTGGCTGTGCGCGATCCCGCAGAACTCGGAGCAGATGATGCGGTACGTTCCGACGCGGTTCGGGGTGATCCGGTAGGTGTTGATGAGCCCCGGGACCATGTCGGCCTTCATCCGGAACTCGGGGAGCCAGAAGCCGTGGATCACGTCGCGCGAGGTAACGTGGATCGTCGTCGGCGTGTTCACCGGCAGGTGCATGTCGCCCGAGACCGGGTTCGCCAGCTTCGGATAGCGGTACTGGAACCCGAACTGGTAGCCGATCGCCTCGACGGTCAGCACGTCGCCCTGCGTGTTCTGGAGGTCGTGCCAGATCTTCACCGAGTAGATCGAGAGGATCACGACCAGGATCGTCGGGATCGCCGTCCACCAGAACTCGAGGACCGGCGCGTCGTGGATCTGCACGCCGATCGTGTTCGGCGGCGCGTTCTTCGGACGCCGGAACACGATCGCGAAGTAGATCGTGTAGATGACGACGATGTTGAAGATGCAGGCCGCGACGGAGCCGAGGAAGCGGAACAAGGCGTCGATCGAGCCCGCCGGATCGCCTGCGGGGACGAGCCCGATGGGCCAGTCGCTGGTCTCCGTGAAGTAGACCATGATCGCCGAGACGACGACGATCAGCACGGTGATGGGCCAGAAGCCTGGGCCGAGGTTCGTCTTCGGCCGGACGACTCGTTGTGCCAACTGATCCTCTCTGGAGACGACGCTTACCCGCGACGAGGCGGCGCCGAAGCGCCGTTCTCGCTGCGGACCCGCGACAACTTCCGAGTATGAAGAACTTGTGAACCGGAAGCGCGGACTTCTATCGGATGCGCGCGCTCGCTCGCCAGCTACCCCGCGCGCGGCGTCGCGCCGGCGAAGCGCCGCACGAGCGCGTCCACGTTGGTGATCGCCGTGCCCACGACCACGGCGTCGGCGCCCGCCGCGAACGCGGCGCGGACGTCGGCCGGGGCGCCGACGCCGCCCTCGCAGATCGCGAACGCGCCGCTCGCGGCGCAGGCGGCGACCAGCTCGAGCGCGGGAAGGGACGTCCCGCGCGTCGCGCCGGTGTACCCGCAGAGCGTCGTCGCGACCGCGTCCGCGCCGGCCGCCGCGACTCGCCGGACGTCCTCGGCGTCGGCGCAGTCCGCCATCGCGAGGCGACCGCGCGCGTGGATCGCCCGGATGAGCTCTTCGACGCCGGCACCGCCGGGGCGCGCCCGGGCGGTCGCGTCGAAGGCGACGATCTCGGCCCCGGCGGCGACGACCTCGGCGATCTCGCGCTCGGACGCCGTGATGTAGGGCTCGAAACCGGCGTACGCGCGCTTCACGATCCCGACGATCGGGACCGCGACCGCCCGGCGCGCCGCGCCGAGCCGGGCGCCGCCCTCGACGCGGACCCCGGCGGCGCCGTTCGCGACCGCGACGCGGCACAGCTCGGCGATCGTCCGCGGCTCGTTGAGCGGCGAGGCGGCTTCGGCTTGGACGGAGACGACGAGCCCGCCGCGGAGCCGTTCGAGCGCGTTCACCCTTCGACGATCCGCATCGGGACCGGCAGATCGGCGTCGCCGAACGCCAGCAGCGCGGCGCCGATCGCCGGGTCGTAGCGCGGTGCGACCGCCTGCGCGTTCGGCGCGAACGCGGCGAGCCGCTCGCGCGCCCGCGCGGAGAACGCCTCGCTGCGAAAGGCGCCGCCGGCGAACGCGACCGCGACGGGCTTCCCTTCGAGCCCGAGCCGTTCGATCGCGACCGCCGCGAGCGCCGCGAGCGCCGCCGCGGCGCGGTCGACGATCGCGACGGCGTCGGGCTCGTGGAGCCGGGCCGCGTCGTGGACGACCCGCGCGAACGCCGCGACGCTCGCGCGCCCGATGCGGCCCTGCAGCGCTTCGGTCGCGAGCTCGCGCAGCGTGCGCCGGTCGAAGAACGCCAGCGCGGCCTCGCCGAGCGCGGTCTTCTCGCCGCGGTCGTCGGCCGCCATGGCGTGCGCAAGCGCATCGCGTGCGACGGCGAGCGCGCTCCCCTCGTCGCCGAACAGGTACCCCCAGCCGCCGACCCGCACCGCGTTGCCCGCCGGGTCCTCGCCGTACGCCACCGAGCCGGTTCCGGCGATCGCGACGACCGCCGGACGGGTCTGCACGGCGCCGGCGAGCGCCACCGGCGCATCGTGCACGAGCCGCACCGAGCGCGCCGCGAACTCCGGCACGCGCCCGTCGAACCGCGCGTCGTACCCGGACAGCCCGATCCGCACCGCCTCGAGCGCGCTTCCGGCCGGCAGCCCCGCCGCCTCCAGTGCGCCCGCCACCGCCGCCGCGCACGCCGCGGCGCACTTCCGCGACCCCGGCGGCTCGTCGACGTGATCCGCCGGCCCGGCCTTGCCGCGCCCCCGCACGTACCCGCGCTCATCGACGACCACCGCCGTCGTCGACGACTGCCCCGCATCGACACCCGCCACGAGCTTCATGCGAACGGCGCTCCGCCCCAGGCTGCGCGCCCCCCACGCTCCGCGTGGGGCCCCCGGGTCCGACCTCGCAACGACGTGCTGCTCAGCGGAACACTCCGCTGCGCTCGGTCCTTCACCATGGTTCGCCGGAACGAACACATCACGAATCGGCTCGGGCGAGGAGCGCTTCGGCGTAGGCGTCGGCGGCGCGTTCGCGGGCGGCTCGGTTGGCGAGGCGCGGGATCTCGCCGATGGCTTCGCGGTGGTGGTACAGCTCGTGCGCGACGGCGCGGTCGACGGCGTCGCGGACCGCGCAGGACGAGCCCTGCGGCAACGCCCGCGCGTTCACGCGGATCGCCGGGACGTCCGCATCGTACTCGGCGATCAGCGTCGCCGAGCCCCAGTCGCCGAGGTCGTCGAGCTCCACGCGGACGCCGTAGGCGCGCGCGAGCGCGCGGACGTCAGGCACGCGCCGCGGGACGCGTGCGGCGCAGGTCGACGCCGTCGCGGATCAGCCGTTCGCGCAGGTACGCCGGCTCGAGCCAGCGCGGGTGCACGTCGCGGGTCAGCGAGAGCGCCGCGGCGGTTCCGGCGGCTTGCCCGAGCGTCATCACCGTCGGCGTGAGGCGCGTCGACGCGAGCGCTTCGTGCGAGGTCGAGATGCAGCGTCCCGCGACGAGCAGGTCTTCGACGCCCTTCGGTACGAGGCAGCGGTACGGGATCTCGTAGGACGCTCCGGGCGCGAGCCGCTGCGTGCTCGTCCCGCTCCCCGCCGGGTTGTGGATGTCGATCGGGTAGGCGCTGCGCGCCACCGCATCCTCGAACGTGCGCGCGCTCAGGACGTCGTCGGCGGTTAGCGTGTACTCGCCGACGATCCGGCGCGATTCCCGGATCCCGATCTGCGTCGCCGTCGCCGCGATGCGCGCGCCCGCGAATCCCGGCACGTCCTTGCGGAAGAAGTCGAGCAGCTCCATCACCTGCGCGCGCGCCTCGACCTCGGCCCGCGTCAAGTCGTCGGGATCGAGCGGGTCGACGTCGACGACGCGCGTCATGTTCACCGTGACCTCGTCGGCGTACGGCGTGGCGAAGAACGAGACCAGCTCGCGCGGCACGGTGACGTCGCCGCGCGCGCGCGCCGCTTCCCACAGCTCCCAGAGCCCCGCGACGGCGGTGAGCGACTCGGGAGTGCGCTCGTGCGTCTTGAGCGAACTGCGCATCTGCTCGGGGCGCCGGCGCAGATAGGCGGCGAGCGCTTCGACGTCGACGTGCGAGAGCCGGAACATCAGGCTCGCCGGCTGAACGCGCCCGCGCGCGTCGCCCTGCTGCACCTCCACGCCGGCGCTGGCGGCGACGAACGCATCGGCGGTCGCGTCGATCGTCCGCCGCGCGGCGACCGTGCGGATCCCGCCGACCGTGGCGAAGCGCGCCCCGGCGACCCGGCCCTCTTCGACGGTCGCGTGCAGGAACCACGCGTGGAGCAGCAGCTGCACGCCGCTCTCGCGCGTCATCTCGAACAGCAGCGCCTTGTGGATCTCCGGATCGAACGGCGTTATGGTCGGCACGTAATCCGAGGCGTCCGGGATGTGACCGGGCGACGCGCCGCGCGCGACGAGCCGCTCGACGATCTCCTGCGCAATCCCGCCGACGATGCGATCGGCGCCGGAGTGGAACGTCATC
>Ga0209810_1000690_pt1 | contig 66123 bp, 70 predicted proteins | sample Coa_R1_7_FD_187159 | JGI IMG/M metagenome (GOLD analysis project Ga0209810, IMG submission 187159) | Surface soil microbial communities from Centralia Pennsylvania, which are recovering from an underground coalmine fire - Coalmine... | ecosystem: Environmental > Terrestrial > Soil > Unclassified...
CCTCCGGTTTACCGTGCGGGATCACGGCTACGGCATCCATCCCGATGACATGCAACGGATCTTCGACAAGTTCGGCCGCGGGCGCGACCGTAGCGGCCGTGGTGTATCGGGGGTCGGCCTTGGCCTCTATCTCTCGCGGCGCATCATACAGGTCCACGGGACCGACCTGACGGTCGAATCGAATCCGGAAGGCGGCTCGGCGTTTAGCTTTGACCTGGAGGTAATCGAATGACGCGTGTCCTCCTGGTAGAAGACCACTCCGCCTTCCGGCAGGCGCTCGCCTTCATGATTGATCGGGAACCGGATATGGAAGTCGTGGGCCAGGCGGGAACCACAGAAGAGGCGCGTCCCTACCTGGTGGACGTCGATGTGGCGGTCCTGGACCTCGACCTCGGGACCGGCAGCGGTGTCGACGTCATTCCGGATCTTCGCCGCGCCAGCCCAGAGAGTGTGGTGCTGATCCTCACCGCCAGCCATGAGACGACGCAGATCGCCCGGGCTGTCGAGGCGGGGGCCGCGGCGGTCCTGCACAAGTCTGCTCCGCTGACCGAGATCATCGATGCCGTCCGGCGCCTCAGCCGCGGCGAAGCGGTGATGTCGCCGCAGGACGTGGTGGGTCTGTTGCGGTTGGCGAACCAGCGGCGAGCCGAGCAGGTCGAAGCGCACGCGATCGCCTCGCGCCTCACGCCCCGTGAGATCGACGTCCTGCGAGCGCTGGCCCGGGGGGCCAGCGACAAGGATATCGCCCAGGAGTTGCATGTCAGTCCGGAGACCGTGCGGACGCACATGGTCAACATCCTCGGCAAGCTGAACGCATCCTCGCGCCTGCAGGCGCTCGTGCTCGCGATCCAGTATGGCCTGGTGGAAATCGGCCGCGACGGCATCCTTCCGCCGCGAGAGTGACGCAGCCCTCGATTCCCACGACCGTTGAGAAGCGCGTCCGTGGGGAAGGGCCGCTCCCACGGGTCCGAGCGATCTGCGTTCGCCCGTGATGGCCCCACGGCATCCGGGCGACGGTGCGGGTTCCCGATTTCCCTTCCGACCCGCATCCATGCCGATCTGGAGCCGCCGGCTCTGGAATGCGATGTGGACGGCGCGGGGACGCATCCTAGCTCATTTTGTTGAGGCAAAAATCCATGCAAAGAGGGAGGGATTGTCCGGCTCCAGGAGGATACGCTATAGCAACATGGCCGTCCTGACGGCCCCCTGTGGAAAGAGAGTCCAATCGGTGCGCATCGTCATCGGCAACGCGCCGCAAGCATATCGTGAGAGTCTGGCGGCGGTCGTTGGCGCCCTGCGTCCCGAGATCGAAGTGATCATTGTGGCGCCGGACGATCTCGACGATGCGGTCGTGAAGCACTCCCCGGATTTCGTCGTGTGTAGCCGCCTGACGCCGGCCGTGGAGACCCGGGCAGCAGCCTGGGCCGTCCTGTATCCGGGAGGCACCGGCGCGTCGATCGTGAGCGTGCGCGGAATGCAGTCGGTGATGTCCGACATGGGGCTCGATGCACTCCTTGCCGGTCTCGACGGACTGGCCGGGTAAAAGAGGCAAGGCGAGGCCGACCCAGCGCCGGGCAGAATCCATCCGCGGGAGGGTGGGACCGCCAACTCGTTGAGGATGTTCCGGATAGATAGGGCAGCAGTATCCTGCTTGTGTGCTGCCTCGTGCCGGAATCCCGTGGTCTCTCCACACCACACAGTCGCGGCGGGACACTGCTCCGCTGCATTCCGCGGTCCCCGCACTACATCTCTTGGGGCGATCCGTCTCTACGTGTGGCGGGTGGGTCCCGAGGGTCAGTCGCGGTCATCCAGAGACACCCGCAGGCAGCGCTCCTGACGATACGCGTCTCCGCTACAAATGGAAACGGTCCGGCTCCGTGGAGAAGCCGGACCGTTTCCGAGGTGGGGTGGCTCTGTGCTGAACGGCCGCTTGTCGGTCTAGAAGCGGCAGTGGGCGGTGTCGCTGGGGCTGCCGGTGTAGCTCGAGCCGCCGACACCGGTGCCGCCGCCGATAAGGGACGAGAGGTAGCCCTGCGGCGTGCCCGCCCTGTAGGCGCCGTCGGTCGGGGAGATGTTCTCGGTCTGGTACGTGGAGTCGAAGGCGCTGGAGTAGGCGGCCGCGGACCACTGCCAGTGGACCGTGTAACCCGGCTGGGAACTGCTGATCTGCGCGCTCCAGGTCACGGGCTTCGCGCCTCCGGCCAGACCACTGGGAAGCGGAATCGCAACACCGGCGGCAAAGGTATTGCCGGCATAGCCGGCCGGGACCGTCGTCTGCCAGGACCCGTTGCTGTAGGTCGTGGTTGACGTCGTGGCGGAAGGCGACACGATCAATGTGCCGTTCGGGATGGTGTAGGTCGAGCCACCGGGGAAGGTGAGCGTCTGACTGTTGAACGAGATAGTGACGGGCGAGGTGGGCTGCGGCCCCTGCAGCTTGATCACGGCCGGCGCCCAGAGCGTGCTGTTTGCCGGGATAGATGTGCCGTTGAAGGTGGTGTCGATGCTCGTGTAGCAAACGCCGGTCGTGGCCGTCCAGTTGAAGGCTTGGGTGAAGCCATCGCTGCTGGGACCGGCCGTTCCGGCGGTGCCGGTCAGCTGCAGATCGGTCTGACCCGTGACGCCGCTGCCGTTGACCTGGGCGTTGTAATACGTGACGAGTGCGTTGATGACCGGCACGCCGAAGCCGTTGCAGTAGCCGCTGATGCCGTCCGGATTACTGGTGTTCTGCTGATCCACCGCCTGGATGCCCAGCGCGCCGGATGCTGCCGTTCCCCCGCCGCTGCTGATCTGGAAGTTGGCGGAGAAGTTGGAGACAGTAGGATTATTGCTTGCGTCGTAGGTGAGGACGAACGTGCCGTTGACGGTGTAGTTTCCGTTCACCGGCCCCTTGGCCGTGCCCGTCGCCGCGAAATTAAAGGTGGACGGCGAGTTCGCGATGGTGTCGCACGTCGAGCCGCCCTGTGCCTGATCGGGCCGGCAGATGGTCAGGGTCGGCGTTGCCGACTGGCTCGGGCAGGCTGAGCCGCCGGTCGCGCTGTTGTTCGTCATCGTCAGGGTCGACGGCTGGAAGATCTCGCTGGTGAGCGAAGGACCAGACGCTGCGGACGCGGTGTGAGCCGGCGTCAAAGCACCGCCGGTCACCACCGGCAAGAGTATGAGCCCACATGCCACCAGGAGCACGCCCAGAATTCGATTCATGCATTCATCCCCATAAAGTGATACGACGTCCCGTCCCCGGCGCGGCTCCACGGTGGGCCGGGTAAGCCGAGGCTGTCCACTCGCACCTTACAGGTGGTTGATCACGACAACAATCATTCGAGCGTGCCGCGATCATCCTCAAAGGGCCTAGCGAAAATGAGGGAGACAACCCTCAACGTCCTGCCATGTCGCGCGCCACGACGCGGTTTCGGACCGCGTGCCGTCGAGGTGAAAGGACTTTCCCGCGGGACCCGACGTATAGGGTCTTCGCCCCACGATAAATAGGGTCATGACCCTATGGCGCCTGCGCTCTTTCTGCCCTTTTATAGAGGTACGGGAATCGGGGCGTGCATCCCGTGGTCCCGCACTGATCTGCTCATCAGTGAAGTCACTCCGGGAGGGTGAATCCGTGGACACCAAATATCTCTCTGTCGGCCTACCCGCGCGTCTGGTCGTCATCGCGGCGCTGGCGCTTGTCGCGCTGGCTGTGCCGCGCGTGGCGCGCGCCGATTCCAACGGCAACGCGGCATACAACTTCGCGGTCGGTGGCGGACTGGCGACGAACAACCTCGGGACTGCCGACGCGTTCAATCCATCCGATCAGTCGGGCATTGGCGCCATCAAGTTTGCCTTCTCGGCACACTGCCAGGTGGCGGGACCCGCCACCTGCACTGCCGACCCCACGATCCTTGCACCGGCACCGACCGGGCATGTCGTCCTCACCCTCGAGTATGGCGGGGGTGCCCCGGACACCAAGTTTCAGGGACCGGTTACCTGTCTGAACGTCGAGGGCAATAGTGCCGGTATCACCTTCGTGGACGAGACCACCGGACAACCGGTATCTATCACGACGGTCGATAACGGTACCTCGGCTCAAGTCGGAGCTCCATCCGCCCTCTATGTCGGCCCGTCGCCGTCGCCCTACACATGCGATCAGTTCACCAACCTCTACGGAAGCGGCGGCTTCGTCATCAAAGGCAACGTTGTCGTGAACGAAGGATCGTTCCTTCCCTGCACGCCCATGACCGACAACACGACCTACATGATCGACAGCAACTGCAACCTGTACGTGATGACGCCCAACGGCTGGCAGGTCGTCCAGTAGGTAAATCCGAATCGCGCGATGTACGGAGGGCGGCTCCGGGATCTGGAGCCGCCCATCCCTGTCTCGGTGGTCACGCGCGGGAGGACTACCCGCTCTGGTTCTCTCCGCTGATCGCCCCTTCGACCGCCTGCTCTACCTTCTGTCCGGCTTGCTGGGCGGCCTCGCCGACCTTTTGCATGACGGTCTCGCGGGCCGGCCCCATGAGCTGCGCCTCTTGCGGCGTCTCGGGGATGGCGAGACCCACCGCCAGGCCAACGGCGAGCGCACCCGCCCCGACCGCCAGCGGTTGCTCCTGGAGCATTCGGCTGAAGGTTGAGGAGGCGGTCTGAGCCTGCTGTTGTACCTGGGTGGCCACCTGCCCGGTCATCTGCTGGGCCTGGTCCATGACCTGTCCCGTGACCTGCTGCGCCTGGTCGACGACCTGCCCGGCCGCGTCCTGGGCCTGATTGACAACCTGTCCGGCGGTTTGCTGGACCTGCCCCATCACCTGGCCCGTCTGGGAGTTACTCTGATCTCCGCCGCCATACATTCGATCCGTCGGGGTGCCGTACTGGCTGTACCCATACGGCGACCGGTACGGCGCGTATCCCCGGTTGCGGCTCGAACTGTATGGACCTGACGCACCGGCACCGGAATCCGACTTCCGGGCTTCCATGATCAGCCAGCCGAGGCCGATGCCGGCCAGGGCCGCGGGTACCGGGTTCCGCTTGATCGTCTCGAAAATCGTGCCGCCCGCTGCGGCCGCGGTCTCCTCGGCGGAGGAGGCCGCCTGCTGCACGGTGTCTGTCGCTGTATTCAAGGCGTTTTCTACCTTTCCGATGGTTGCGCCCCGCACGGTCTCCTTCGCCTGTTGGGCTAGACCGTGCGGGCTCAACCTGTGCTCGATGGCGTCGATGGTCTCTCCCATCGCGCTCCGCGTCTGCTCAATCTGGGCGCGCTGCGCCTCAATGTCGCTGTCTTCGTCCTGGTCGATCAGTGCCGGCTCCTCGTCTGGGAAGGGAGTCGCAGCCATCAACGGAGGTACGACCGACGGGTCACCTAGATCTGTTGTTTCGTCCACGCTGCGTCCTCCTTCAGGCTGTCGATCGTGGCGGTCGGAGTCAGACCACCGTGCTTGAGGTTGTTGAGACCCTTCCAGACCAGGAAGGCGCCGACCGCCGCGACGACGACGCCGACGATCAGGGCGCTCACCCACCACGTGACGCCGAGCTGCGCCAGACCGATGATCACGGCCGCCATGAGGGCCAGGAAGCCCGCATAGACAACCGCTCCACCCGCCGCCAGAAAGCCGACATCCTTTCCCACCGCGCCCGCTTTATGGGACAGCTCCGTCTTGGCCAGAGCCACCTCCTCGCGGACCAAATCTCCAGTCTCACGAGACAGATCGGCGAAAAGCTCGCCCAGGGAGCGGTCGCCTGTTGTGCGATCAGAGGGTGGATTCATTGGGCGTGCCATCAAACTCCACTCCAGGCGTGTACTCCTCAACCTCGATCACCATCTCCGCGGTGCTATCCGCCCCGTATTCGGCCTCAGTCTCGTCGTACGGCCTATAGGGTGGATACCCGGAGCCGTACGACTCGCCACCATAGGAGCCGGCACCGTACGGTGTGTACGCGCCGTAGGCGGGCCTGCCCGCCGGGCCGTACCCGCCGGCGGAACCGGCGCCGGGCGCGTTGGGCGGCTGTGGCGTGCTCTTGATGAACCGTGAGAGCAGGAACCCGAGCCCGAACGCTCCACCCACGAAGATCGCGGGATCACGACGCGCGAACCCCTCGACCTGGCCGATCATCTCCGCGACGGTCGTGTTCTGCAAGTAGCCCGCGGCTTGATCGATCCCACCGGCGACCTTGTCGACGGCCTGGCCCGCCGCTCCCTGGCCCTGCCCCTGTAGCTGCTGGCCAGTCTCGCGCAGGGACTTCGAGACGGTGGTCAAGCTCTGCGCTGCGCCCTGCTTCTGCTGCCGCGCCGTTTCCTTTGCCTTCGAGGTTGCGGTATCGGCAATATGTTGCGCCTGATTGCCCAATTGTTGAGCCGTATCGGCGCCGCTGCCGGATCCGGTGGAACTCGGGCTCTCCGAGGCGCTCTGGGACTGCTTGTTCGTCGTCGTCACCCTTCCCTCCTTGTGGAATAGTTGGACACTAGTTCGCAAGATGCGTACCGCTGTCTCGAATCTGCCCTTCTAAGCCGGCTCCGCGCGCACGGCACGTTCTCCCCTGGACCTGATCGTCGCGCGGGAAACGACGTCTCCTCGTCGGGAGGGCCGACGACAGCAGCGGTCCCCGCCTTCGTCCCGCGATAGACGACACGAGACGCTCATCCACGAGGGGAAAGGGCGGCCGGGCAGCGCTTCACCTGCTGGGTGGTCCCACCCCACGCGCCGACAGCGCCCGGTCGGCGCCCCACCCCCGATGCAACCCCCCCCGTGGAAAAGCGCCATCGACCCGTAGGCGCAGGGCTTGTCCCTGCCCGAATACACACGCAGGGACAAGCCGTGCGCCTACACCCCAATAGCCGCGACGATCGGCACCAATAGCCGCGACGATCGGCATCAATAGCCACGACGACCGGCATCAATGGCGGCGACGATCGGCACCAATAGCCACGACGACCGGCACCAATGGCGGCGACGACCGGCATCAATGGCCGCGACGATTGGCACTACTGGCGGCGATATTCGGCACTCGCGGTCTCGCCTGGCGATGACTCCGGCAGGGCCCCGGCCGGACCGTGCTGTCGGCCCCTGCTACTATCGGCCCCCTCTATAGGAGTAGGCGCCCATCATCCTGACGGCCCAGGGACGAAAGGATTAGCCGGAAACGGCTAACCAAAAATCATGCATCGCGGGGATGGCGGTACCCCTGTTCCCGCGGTAATCTTCGGCTGCATGGAACTCCCGGCGGGAAAAACCGGGTCACCGATCACCTGAGAGCTTCGGTGGTATCGGGGCGAGCGGAGAGGAAAGTCGCTCGCCTCGGCACCGATCAGGGGGCAGGGGCCCGCCCGAGGGACGAGGGATACCGATAAAGGCCGGTGCAGGAGCGCTCTCAGCCGGCCAGGGGAACGGAGAAGGGATGCAGGGAAGAACGATCGTGGGACGGTTCGCCGTCGCCTTGACGCTCTTAATGGCAACGGTTGTTCAGGTGACGCCGGTTGCAAGCTACGCGGCCGGCACGCCGACCGCCACGACGACGGCCACGAGCACGCCGGCCGCCACCGGTACGGCGACGCCGGCTGCGACGTCCGCTGCGACCAGCACTCCGAGCGCAACTCCGACGCCCTCTCCCCAGGCCAGCACCTCCTCCATCCTGGTGACCTTCAATGCCTCATCCTCCGATTCCACCACCGAGAACGCGGTGGTGGCGGCCGTGGGCGGGACGATCGAGACCAATTTCACGCCGATCGACACGCTCGTCATCGACGTGACGCCGGGGACCGAGAGCCAGATGGTCGCCGCCTACGCGGCGCGGTCCGAGGTCCAGTCGGCCCAGCTGAACTACACGCTCACCAAGACGAGCCTCCCGAACGACCCCGGATACTCCCAGCAGTGGGCGCTGCACACGATCTCCTGGGACCAGGCCTACGGCTCGATCACCCCCACCGGCACGGCCAATATCGCCGTGCTGGATACCGGCATTGATGCCACCCATCCCGACCTCTCCGGCGTCGTCAACACGGGGGCCGGGAAGAGCGAGGTCGGCACCGACCCGAACACCGACCCCAACGGACACGGCACGGAGATGGCCGGCATCGCCGCCGCCTCGGTGAATAACAGCATCGGCATGGCCGGCGTCGACTACGCGGGCGCCTCGCTGACCTCGATCCAGGTTCTGGCCTCGGACGGCACCGGCACCGACTCCAACGTCATTGCAGGTGTCTTCGACGCGGAGAAAGCCGGCGCCAACGTCATCTTGATGGCTTTCAGCAGCCCCGGTTATTCGAGCGCGCTGAATAGCGCCATCCAGAACGCCGAGAGCAAGGGCATCGTGGTGGTCGCCGCCACCGGCAACAGTGCCTCGACAGTCGCTACCTACCCGGCGGGCGATCCCGGTGTGCTTGGTGTTACCGCGACCGATCAGAATGACAACCTCCTCAGCACCGACGATCTCGTCAGCGCCGATGTCGCCGCTCCCGGCGCCGGCATCTACACGACGCAGCCGGGCGGAGCTTATGGGACCGTGAGTGGGACGTCGCCCGCTGCTGCCGAAGTCGCCGGTCTGGCGGGCCTGCTTGTCGCCAACGGCGACACCGCGAGCCAGGTCTACAACCAGATCACGGGTGCCACGGATCCTCTTTCAGGTCAGACTTTCGGCCGCATCAACGTACTGAAGGCACTGGGAGCGTCCGCGACGGTAACGCCGCAGCCGACCGTTAGCGCGTCACCGACACCGGCGGCGTCGCCGACCTACGTGGCGGCGAGCACGGTGAGCGATGTCTCCGGTCATATCTACCAGGGTTCCGGGACGAGCTTGCCCATCCAGGGTGTAAGCGTTACTTGCGCCCAGGGCTGTAACACGCCGCCACCGAGTATTACGACAGACTCGAGCGGGAAGTACGACCTGGGCAAGCTTACCTTTGCGGGGTCGGCACAGATGGTGATCTGCGCTCGCAAGATAGGATTCAATCCCCAGATTGCTCTCATCCAGTTCAACAACGGTAGTAACCCGGCCGTCACTGTCGACTTCCATATGGCTACGGGCACGGATGCATCCTGCCCCTCGTCGACTTCCAACGGTACCCCGACTCAGATCGCCTTTACGTCGCTGCCGTACACAGGGTCACCAAACAATCCGGACCTGACGGCGGGGGTGGCTTCCGGCTACATGACAGTCCAACTCGAGGACTCGGCTGGTAACCCCATCGTTCCTGCCACGAGCCACACGGTCACGCTGACTTCAGACTCCCCGGGAACTCATAGCTTCAATCCGGCATCGCTGACGATTAGCGCTTCGTCGAGCGCAAGTTTCAAGTATACCGATGACAAATCCGGTACGCCGACCATTACGGCGACGGACTCCACCCTCGCGCACTCCACCGCGACCCAGCAGGAAACGGTGGATTCCGCCGCCGCGGCGAATTTGGTGTTCGGACAGCAGCCGTCGAATGCACAAGCAGGACTGCCTGTCACACCGGCGGTAACCGTGGATGTTGAGGATCAGTACGGGAACCTGGTCACCAGCAGCACTGCCTCGGTCTCATTGGCTTTCACTTCGGGCCACAATCCCGGGTCGAGCACGCTTTCCAACTCCTCTACGAATGCCGCCAGCGGCGTCGCGACCTTCGGAGCGTTGTCGGTCAACAACCCTGGGGTCAGTTATGAAATTCAAGCGACTTCGGGCGGACTGAACTCGGCGACGAGCAGCACGTTTGACGTAAGCCAGATCGTGCTCGCGCCAAGTTCGGGGCCGACAGGACAGGCTGTAACGGTCACCGGCGGCGGTTTCACCGCGAGCGGCAGCAGCACCGTCATTCTCACGTGGAATACCGCCTCGGGGACGCAGCTCACCAAGTGTTCGACTGACAGTACCGGGGCCATAGCGGGCACCTGTGGCTTCACTATCCCGAAGGATGTTGCCGGCTCACACACAGTCACTGCGGCGGACACGTCTCATACAGCCACGGCCACCTTCACGATCAACCCGTCGATCAGGCTTAACCCGTCATCGGGTGCTGCCGGCTCGACCAACAATCAGCTAACGGGCACGGGCTTCGCGGCCAGCAGCACCGTCACGGCGACCTGGGACGGTGGCACCCTCGCTATCTCCGGTACGTGCTCTACCGACTCCAGCGGCAACCTGCCGAGCAGCGGAAGCTGTACCTATACCGTGCCGGGCAATGCCACCGTGGGGAACCATACGATCGTGATCACCGACGCCTCGGGCAATGTCGCGCAGGCAACCTTCAACGTCACGGTCGGCGCCGTCGCCAAGTTCGTCGTCAGCACCATTAACAGCACGACGGCCGGCTCCGCCCTCTATACGGGAACGAATAGCGGCGCCGGGTTCACCGTGACGGCCGAAGACGCCAACAATAACGTCGTGACGGGGTATACCGGCACCATCTCGGTGGCCATCACCTCCGGGACCGGAACGTCAGGCGCGTCGCTCAGTGGCACGACAACTCAGCCGGCGAACAGCGGTGTGGCTACCTTCACCGGAGTATCCATCACCACGGCGGGAACCAACTACGCGCTGACGGCGACCGGCACGACCACGTCCTCGACCGGCACCAGCAATCAGTTCACCATCTCCGCCGGGCCGGTGTCCGCCACGACGTCGACCGTCGTGGCCAATCCGACATCCGTCGTCGCCGACGGCACGCACAGCTCGACCATCACGGTGACGCTTATGGATCAGTACGGCAACCCCGTCAGCAACAAGAGCGTGTCGCTGGCACAGAACACCGGCGCTCACTCGGTCGTCACGACGGGCACGAATCCGACGAACTCCAATGGCCAGGCCACGTTTACCGCGACAGATACGACCGCGGAGACCGTGACGTACACCGCGACGGATTCGACGGACAGCACCCAGCTCAATACTCAGCCCAAAGTCACGTTCACGGCCGGCGCCGTATCCGCCTCGAAATCGACCGTGGTTGCCAACCCCACCTCGGTGGTGGCCGACGGCTCGCACACCTCGACGATTACCGTGACCCTCCTCGACGCCAACGGCAATCCGGTCAGCAACAAGACCGTGAGCCTCGGCCAGGGATCCGGCAGCTCGACCATCACCACGGTTACCGGCACCACCGGTACCAACGGCCAGGCCTCGTTCACAGTCAAAGACACCAAGGCCGAGAGCGTCACCTATACGGCGACTGACAGTTCCGACGGCCTCCCCCTCAGCCAGACGGCTCAGGTCACCTTCACGCCCGGCACCGCCACGCAGCTGGTCTTCGTCAATCAGCCTACGAACACGACCGCGGGGCAGACGATCGGTGGGAGCAACGGCGTGACGGCGCAGTTCGAGGACGCCAATGGCAACGTCGAGACCGGCGACAACTCGAGCAGCGTCTCGATTGCGATCGGCACCAATCCGGGTAGTGGCACGCTCTCCGGGACAACGTCGGTGACGGTGTCCGCCGGCGTGGCGACCTTCGGCAATCTCTCGATCAACAAGGTTGGCACCGGCTATACGCTGATTGCCTCCAGCGGCTCGATTACCTCGAGCCCCAGCAACGCCTTTACTATCACGCCGGCCGCGGCCGCCAAGCTGGTCTTCGGCCAGCAGCCGTCCAACACCAAGTCGAATCTCGCCATCTCGCCCGCCGTGACCGTCCAGATTCAGGACCAATTCGGCAATCTGGAGACCGGCGACAACGCAACCTCAGTCGCCATCGCGATCGGCGCCAACGCGAACAGCGGTACGCTGAGCGGCACGACGACGCAGACGGTCTCCGGAGGGGTCGCCGCCTTCAGTAACCTTTCGATCGACAATGCCGGCACCGGCTACGCGCTGAAGGCGACGAGCGGAACGCTGACATCAGCCACCAGCGTGGCGTTCAACATCACCGCTCGCTCGACCACCACCAGCGTCAGCTGTACGCCATCCACGGTCGATGCCAATCAGGGCACGACCTGCACGGCCACCGTCACCGACACCGATACCTCGCCGGCCATCACGCCGACCGGCTCGGTCAGCTTCACGGTGAGCCCGTCCACCAACGGCAGCTTCAGCAACAGCGCGAATTGCACCTTGAGCGGCACCGGCTCGTCGGCGACCTGCACGGTCACCTACACGCCGAGCGTCGTCAGCACCCCGCAACCGGCCATCAGCGCCGGTTACGCCGGGGACGGTCCCCACAGCGCGAGCAACACCACAAGCGCCTTTACCGTGACCGTCAACCTGCGGCCCACCACTACTAGCGTTAGCTGCGCCGCCTCGACCGTGACCATCAACAGCGGCACGACCTGCACGGCCACCGTCACCGACACGGACGGGAACGGCACCAAGCTGGCGCCGGGCGGCAGCGTGATCTGGACGGTGAGCCCGAGCAGCAATGGTGGGTTCACATCGTCGGCCGGCAGCACCTTCACGGCCGGACCTCCGCCCAGCTGCACATTGATTAGTCAGAGCAGCAGCGCGGCTGCCTGCTCGGTGACCTATACCGCATCCACCTACGGCTCGCCGGCGATCACCGCCGCCTATAACGGCGCGGACAACGCCCACGCCACCAGCAACAACAACGGCAGTCCGTACAGCCTGACGGCGACCGTCGGTCTCTGCGCCGGCGCCACGACGACCGCCCTCGCCATGTGCGGGGTCTCCATGACGGCTCCGTTCGCCTCGGAGACGCTCACCGGCCAGGATCTGTCCGACTTCGCCTCACTCTCGAACATCAATGTCCAGGATCAGCAGTCCTCCGGCACCGCCGGCTGGAATGTCACGGTCCAGGCCTCGCAGCTTACCTGCACTGGCAACGCCGGCTGCCCCAACGGCGGCGATAAGCTGCAGCCGGGCAACCTGTTGATGGGCGGTCCGCTGGCGCAGGGTCCAAACGGCAGCCAGTGCGTCTCCGGATGCAATACGGGCACGCTGACCCTGCCGCGCGGCACGACCCCCTTCGCCATCGACACCGGCGATCTCAACGGCGGCACGTGCGCCAGCTCCCTGGGGTGCGCGCCGGTCAAGATCGCCTCCTATGCGGGCGGAGACGCCTCGTACACCTTCGTGCCCGGCACCGTGGACAACGTGTCCGGTCACAACCTCAAGATGACGGTCCCTGCCGACGCCTACGCGTCGACGTACAACACGACCATCACCCTGACGGTCGCGACAGGACCATAACCAATGAATATCCCCGAATTGAGCTACCGACAAAGGAGGGAAGAACGGGACGACAGGCCAGTAGGCAACAGAGTGACATCAAAGTACAGTCAATTTGCATGGAACCCACACAAAACGGAAGTAACTAGGAGGAATCACACCATGCGCAAACTCATCGGACTCGGCGCCGCGGCCATCCTGGCCGGTGCGTCCGTTCTCGCGGTCGGCACGCCGGCCAACACCTTCGCGGCGGGCTGTACCGCCAACGCCACTACCGGTTGCATCGGCGCGACCGTCACCATGAATCAGGGCGCACTCAGCCTGACTGCTCCTACCCTGGCGGCGTTTCAGGCCGTCAATCTGAACGGCCAGGACGCCACGACGCTGGCGTCCTGGAACGGCACGTTCAAGATTGTCGACGCCACGGGTACCGGCGCCGGCTGGCACCTGACGCTCGGTTCGCCGGCATTTAGCTGCGCTACCGGCGGCAACTGCCAGAATAATGACGCCTTCCCGAACGGCGAGTTGACCGGTGGCGCCTTCTCGAGCTACAGCTGCGCCGCCTACAGCGAGCAGCACTGCTCCGGGACCGCGCAGACCGGCCGTGGCGTTGGTCCCGGCGGTTTCTCCGGCGCCGGCACGACCCCCATCGACAACGCCTCGGGCACCGGTGGCGCCAACGCCCCCGTCGAGGAAGTCAGCGCGGCCACCAACACCGGTATGGGCACCTACGACGTGACGCTGTCCGGCCTGAGCCTGCACGTCCCGGCAGACGCCTATGCAGCAACTTACACGACCACGATCACTGCAACGCTCTCGACCAGCCCGTAGATAGTGATGATTCCCGGCTCGGCATCGTGCCGAGAGGCGCATCCGCTCGCTGGAGCGGATGCGCCGGCCGGGAACCACTCAAGTGTCAATCAGAAGGAAACAGGAATGAAGACTGAAGGGATAATGAGGAGAATGACGGGGAAACGCGCTCTGCGGGCTCTGCTCGGCGCGGTCGTTCTCAGCGGACTTTCTATCAACCTTGCCCTTGCGAGCGGGCCAAACCAGACTCCGGTGACGGTGTATCCGTCCGATGCTCAGGGCAATCGCATCTCCCAGCCTGGTTGGTGGGTCGTGACCGCCAAGCCTGGCACGACGACGCAGCTCTACGCCGTCGTCGGCGACGTCAGCAACCGCCCGGCGGCGATCCGGGTGCTGGCCGTGGATGCCACGGATGCCATGTTCGGAGGACTTGCCTATAACCTGCCCTCCGCCAGGGTTCACAGCGTCGGCCGCTGGATTCACCTCCCGACTGGCAATGTCTCTCTGACCGGCGGTCAGGGCGGCGTGATGCCGTTCAAGGTGGTCATTCCGAAGGGCATCAAACCCGGACAATACGTCGGTGGCGTGAGCGCCTATGTGCCGTCCCACGATCGCCAGACGTCCGGTAAAGCCCAGGTCATCATCCAGCCGCGGGTCATCACTGCGGTGGTCATCAACGTGCCGGGTCCGAAGTTCTTCCGCCTGGGCGTGAAGAACGTGCAGGCTCAGTGGATGAGCGGCGCGTTCTACATCGTCCCGCATCTCTTCAACAACGGCAACCAGCTGCTGAAGGGCAATGGCTTCATGTGGGTTTACGCGCCGGGTCATAGCAAGCCGATCGTCGCCAAGGCGATGCCGATCGACACCACGATTCCCGGGCAGACGTTCGCCTACCCGCTGCGCTGGTCATCGCACCCCGCCAAGGGGACGTACCACTGGCTCATCAAGCTGCACTGGAACGGCGGCTCGACCAGCAAGTCCGGCACGTTCGTCATCCGATAGTCAACGAGAAACCTGCAGGAGTGGAATCAATGGTAGCGACGATGAGGCGAGTACTGACGGTAGGGCTAGCCCTGGCCATCGGGGCGACGTCCTTCGTCGCTGCCCATGCTGCCTCGGGCCCCGTGTCCCAGCCGATCAAGGCGACAGTCACCATCAATAGCTCGGGCCTGGGCGCCCTGACATTCAAGATCCTCAATGGCCAGGCGTACACCAGCAACGTGAACACCGGCGGCACAACCTCGGTCACCTGCACCCAAACGATCAACAATCCAACATCGCTCACGTCGCCGGCCTCCTATCTCATCCAGTTCGTCGGTTCCAGCAAACAACAGGTGGATTACCTGCTCTGCCTGGCCCCCTATCAGGTGGCCGACTATACCGGAACCGGCGCCGGCTGGCACGTGACGTTCCAGGAGACGCAGTGGACCTGCACGACCTTGAATGGGTCGACGGGCGGCTGCACGAAGGGCGCCACCATCACCGCCGGGTCGACCTATATGGACGTCCCCTCCGTGACTTGCGTGAGCCCCCCGGATGCCTGCACCGGGAACGGCGCCAGTCCGTCCATCAAGATGACGGGCGCGGTGCCCATCGACAAGGGCGCAGTGACCGTCGCCTCGGCGGCCAAAGCCACGTCGACGACCAAGGCGCAGGGGATGGGTACCTACACCTTCTACCCCCGGACCGATAAGTGCGGCGGCACCAATACCATCTGCAACACGTCGACGGGCGGGTCGAGTCCCACTGCCGTCACGCAGGGGCAGCTCTCGCTGTACGCGCCGAGCACCGTCAAGAACGGCTACTACGCATCAACTCTGACCGAGTCTCTGACATCCGGTCCCTAGAGGGACGAAGCGGCTCCTTACCATCGCTTATCCCTTCATGCAGTGCGCTCACCCGTTTCCCCGGGTGGGCGTGCTCCTTTTTTCCGGCGACAAGTCATGGGCTTTCCGCTATGATTGTCGTGGCCGGCAGGGCGCGAGCGCGCTTCCAGCCTGGGTTCCATGCAAGATTCAGGTGTCGCTCGGTGAGCTTCCTCCGCGTTCGCGTCCTGCCACTTTCCTTTGTCTGTGCCGTTGCACTGGCCGGAGCCGTTCTCGCCGGCTGCGGCTCGTCGAACACTGCGGCCACGCCGACCGCTTCGCCCACGGTGCCGACGGCCAACGGGCCGAAGAGCATTCGCGTCCTCTCGACGAACATCCCGCACACGCTCAATCCGGCGAGGCATCCGGCCGTGCTGACGATCAACCTCAAGGTCACCGGCGTGGCGCTGGACATCCAGGATATCGGGCGGCTACCGCGCAACGGGCAGGGGCACGTCCAGGTGTACCTCGACCGCATCCCGGCCGCCGCCTACCAGCGTCCCTACCTGAAGTTTCCGTGGCTGTTCCTGGTGGCGTCGCCGTCGGTCAACTTCCGCCTGCCCAAGACCGTCGCTTTCGCGCGGCCGGGGCCGCATAGATTCCTGCTTGCCCTGGCGAAGAACAACGACGTGTTATATCGCGTGCCGGCGGCATCGGTGAGCTTCATCCTGCGGTAGGCTCCCGCATGGCGCGTCCAGGCGTGGCGATGGGGCCGGCCCTTGCGGACGAATGCCCCGCGCGAACACGGAGAGAGCCCGACGCGGCCCCCCTTCGGGCTCCTGCGCCGTTGCGAAACCGGCGGGTTCGTGGGCACAAGAGGAGTCGGGCGGCGGAGCACTGCTCCGCTTCGCTGCGCGACCCGCCCTGCGGTACGGGCCGGTCCGACCTTGATGTCTATGGAGCCATGCTGCCTCTGCGCGCTGCGTCGTGTCACGGTACTGCGGCCATCGCAGGCGAACCCAGATCGCCCCTACCGGGCCGGGTGGGGGCCCCGCTGTCACGAGTTCTCCGAGAGGTATTGGGGCTTAGCGCGCCCACTGCTTGCTGATCTCGATCGCCGTGAACGACCACGCTGCGGTGGGTTCGGCCGCATTACGCGGCCGGTTGGGCGTCCCACAGCGCGTCGAACTTTTTCTGCATGAGGTCATAGAAGCCGGTGCCGGGCGCGGTTTCCAGGAGCGGACTGTCGATCGTGCGCACACCGAACAGGTACGGCACGTAGAGGGCCCGGACGTCGGTGAGCGTCAGCTGTCCATGCATCACCCCGCGCCGCACCTGCCGAAACGCAACCCCGGGCGCTGAATCGACGATTCTGGCGGCCAGCTGTGACATGACCTCGATGCTGTGGCGAACGTTGTTGAAGTCCGCTTCGTCGATGGACTGATTGATGAGCTCCGGCAGCGCCGGATTCTCGGGGTGCATGAGCAGCAGGCGGACGCCGACTCCCTGCTCGGCCTTGGCCTCCAGCAGCTTCCGGAAGCCGGTGGAGCTGCGCCAGGACCCGAGGCTGATGCCCATCATGTCAATCCCGGCCGTTGCCTCTTCCAGGATCGGCAACCATCGGCCGTGCTCGGCATAGGAGGCCGATCGCTCGACGTACCGGACAGGGGATTGCGCCTCGTGTCCGTTCGCCGTCACGCCGATGGGGCTGCTGGTCTGCCAGCCGGAGGAGTCCAGGCTGTGCACGTGCGCGGCGATCTCGCGCGAATAGACGCGCTCGAAGAGCGGTCGCGGCGACAGATCGTACTGGACGCACCGCAGATCGTGAATGTCGAAGGGGAGCACCTCGCCCTTCTGGATGAGCATGATCACTGGGCGGCCGAAGGACTGCGCCACGGCCAGCTCATAGAAGACGTTCGGGTTGTGGCCCGTAAGAACGGCGATGCACAGATCGGCGTGGAGGATGCTCCCGAACATCTGCTCCGAGATCCTGCCGGGGTCGTGCATGTGATCCGAGCGGTAGGCCTGAATGCCGCACTCCTCCATGGCCGGGGTGATGATGTAGTCGAACACATCGTCGGCGTGCTGCCGCACCGGCGACCCTTCCATGCCGATCGGGCTGATGACAAAGGCTCTCCGGTTCCCGGCCATGTGCTGCCCCCTCTCGTTTGGTGCCATAGCATACACACCGAGAGCGCAGAAATCTCCGACCGTCGATTTCTTCCGGCCGATAATCGCGCCCAGCTCCCGTCCGATGCCGGATCGCCGGCGCCCGCAATGACCGAGACGCAATTTCCAGATGCATCTGCGGTTGACGTACTCCCTTCGGACATGTATACATGGAAGCGTCTGGAACCTGTCAGGGACGGCAGGGACAGATCGCGTGTCGCGATGCGGATAGGGGACCCGCAGCGTGACGCCGGAGGGACAACGAGCAGCACGCACGCGGCGATTCTGACCTGAGCGGGACAATCGGAGGAGACAGCCCATGGCCACGAGACGGCCGGTGATGGACGAGACCCAGCAGGTGGTCGTTCATCGGTTGACGGGAACGGAAAAAGAGGTCCTCGAGAAGTATCACCACGACGTGGATCGGATGGGATGGGCCGGCTACGTCGAGGTTTCGCACACGCTCACCGGGATACCGCGTGGCTGGAAAGCTCTCTTCCTGGAAGCCCAGAAGGAGATGCTCGTCACCTATCGCCGGCTCGATTAGCCTGCGCACCGCCCTCGCCGGGTCTTCCTCCCCGGCCGCAGAGGTGACCTTGGTCGCCTTTCCGGTGAAAACGCTGCCGCGGGTCTTGCCAGTCGGCCCGATGGGACGTATTGTGTGATCGAGCGGCTGCCTCCTCCGCCGCAATTCGTCGTTGTCCCATGCTCACTGACCAACGGAGGACCCATGAGCCTGTCTCCTATCCTGCAAGAGATCCTCGATTCGATGAACGTGCCGGCCATCCCCGGCGCGGTGACCTCGCCGTACCAGAACACACTCCGCGTGATCGGCGCCGTGCTCGACGAACTGGAAGCGCACGACGTCACGGTCATCGAGGGGAACGGAAATTTCACGGTGCGCTTCGAGACGGAGGGCAGCATCCAGGTACGGGAGACGACGCACCTCGAACTGCTGGAAGCGTTCGATACGCTGCAGCGTGATCGCACGCTGCTGGGCTCGCCCGATCAGGGATACTATCAGGACCTGCTGCGCGCCATCGGTTTCGAGATGGAGCGGGTCGGCGCCCACAATCTGCTGCTCTCTGAGGCCGGTGAGTACTGTCTCGTCAGCTTTCAGGCGAACGATCCCACGAGTGTGATCTGGCGCAAGCGGCATCTGGTGCTGGACGACAAAGCGCTGGCCGGCATCCTCGACACCGCACACGGCCGCCGCACCAAATCCAAGCTGCCCTTCAAGCTCATGAATGCGCGGCGTCGACCGGTGGACCGATCGAAAGAGCCGGAGATCCTCAAGCGCTTCCGCGACCCGGAAAGCACGGACCGCATGGCCAGCACGCTGCGGACGCAAGGCTTCGCCCACTCCTGACACGAAGTAGCACTGTCACTCGAGACGGTGCTTCAGAAACGTCAGCATGCGCCGGGCGCTCTCCTCGCCGGCCGGTTCGCGCAGGGAGAGGCTCAGGAGTTCGAGCGCGCGGGCGTCGACGAAAAGATCGACGTCGCCCGCCGGCCACGGCCTGATTCTCTGGTAGCCGGCCCGGAACGCATCAACGGCACGCGGATCGTTCCAGCGAAGCAGGACATACTGCAGCGAGATGCCGATGTCCTGAATGGGATAGGCCCACAGACTGTCGTCAAAGTCCAGGACAGCCAATTTGCCGTTGAGCTGCTTCACATTGCTGAGGTGGAGGTCTCCATGGACGAAGAGGGGCGGTTCCGGAGCCGCGTACAGCCGCGTGATGGCTGCCTGTATCTCTGCCGCGCGCTGCCGGATGCGGTCACGCAGTTCTCTGGACCAGAGAGAGTGCGGGGCATCGTCGTAGAGAGGACGCGGACGGCCAAAGCCCCAGACCTCGGTGAACCGCTCACCGGTGAAGGGATCTGGCGGGACGAAGCGCTCGGCGTGCGCGTGCAGCCGCGCCAGCGTTTCACCGAGGCCGGCGACCAGTCGTGTGCGTGGCATTCTCCGGATACGCCGTCCCGGAACCCACGTGAAGAGAACAGCGCAGAGCGGCGGATCACCGGCGATCACATGCACCACGTCCCCGGATGAAGTAGGAAGTGGCGTGGGGACGACGAGGTCGGTGTCGCGCCGGAGGGCCTCGAGCCAGGCCAACTCGGAACGGACCTGGATCTCCGTGCGGGCACCCGGTCGCCCGATGCGGAGGACATAGCGGTTGGCCGCCGTGCGCACCTCGTATACCTCATTCCAGGACCGCTTCAGGACGCGTAATCGGGCCTCAGAGACGCCGAAAGCCGCGAGCGCCTCGCGTACCCGTCCGGGCCGCCTCACTTTTCCGCCGGCAAAAGAACTGTCGTGGCAGAGCCCCGCTCTGCCCGGAGACAGCCGCCCGACTGCTGGGGGTGCGCCGCAGGGTGCGGATTCGCCGGCCCGGCACACTGCGGCGTCACGGCAGAGCGGGGCTCTGCCACTGCGACTCTGTCGATGTCAGGTCCTTGCGCATCTCGATGGCGGCAGGCAGCATCTGGTAGCCGAGGTCAATGTTGATAGCCAGCATCGCTTTGTTTTCCAGGTCGTTACCGGTGAACATCCACTTTATGCCGTTTTGCTGCGCCCATTCGATGGCTCGCAGTTTCAAGGCGCGGGCAATGCCCCGTCCACGGCAGTCGCGAGCGACCGCGGTGTAGGCGTTATCGACGTAGCCGGGGGAGCGCAGCTCGAGCTGACACATCCCGACTATGCGATCACCATCCAGCGCCACCCAGAAGATCTCCGCATGAGACCCCGGCGCCTCCAACGTGTAGCGATACCACTCGTCATACGGCATCTGCGTGAAGTCGATCAGACCGGGAATGTCACGTGATGTAGCGTTATCGAGCTCCCAGAGCTCGTGGAGCAGCGCTTCGCCGGCACCCAATTCAGCCAGGGTGGCAATGCGGATTCCCGCCGCGGTCACCCGCTCCGCCGCGGCCCGTGATCTCTCCAGCCGTGCGTTCGCCACATCGAGGCGCGAGAGCCGGTCCCCATGGCCTGTCCGGCGGTAGCCGCGACGTTCGAGGAAGCTCAGCGCGTCCAGACTGTCCTCACGCGCTCGCGTTTCAATGGTCCGGCCTCCGGCCGCTCGAATGGCGTCTTCAACATGCGCGTACAGCGCGCCGCCGATTCCCTGCCGATCCCACCCGGGGGCGGTCCACACCTGCATCCAGTACGCGCCCGGCCGGTCCGTATAGACGCTTTTCAGGAAATCGGCGTAGCCGACGACCTGGCCGTCACGTTCGGCGATGAGCCAGGTGTCGTTGGCCCGTTCCGGGATCGCGCTGAGACGGTGACGTAAGTCCTCGACGGTCTGCGGGGGGCGATCATGATTGATGCGGCTGTAGATGTCCGTGATGTGGTGGTCGTCGTCGGGGTCTCGGGGACGGATGGTCAGACTCATAGTGTTGTGGTTCAGTCGCGGGCAGAGCGGGGCTCTGCCACTACGGTCGGGGGAAGGGCATCGGGGTTATTCCATCACGACGACGGATCGCAGCACCTCCCCGCGCTCCATCTTGTGGAAGGCATCTTCCACGGCGTCGATCGGAATCGTCTCGGAGACAAAGCCTTCGAGATCGAGCTTTCCCTGTTTGTAGAGGTCGATCAGAATCGGGAAGTCGCGCGTCGGCAGGCAGTCGCCGTACCAGGAGGACTTGAGCGCTCCGCCCCTGCCGAATAGCTCCAGGAGGGGGAGCTGAATCTGCATCTCCGGTGTCGGCACGCCGACCTGGACGAGGGTGCCGGCGTGGTCGCGCGCGTAGAAGCCCTGCTCGTAGGTCTCCGGCCGACCGACCGCCTCGATGACGACATCGGCACCGTTGCCGCCGGTCATTTCCCGAATCGCTTCGACGGGATCCTGCTCGCGAGCGTTGACGGTGTCCGTCGCTCCGAACCGCTTCGCCGCTTCCAGCTTGCGGTCATCCACGTCCACGGCGATGATGCGCCGGGCCCCCGCCACATTCGCACCCGCAATCGCCGCGTTGCCGACCCCGCCGCAGCCGATCACGGCCACGGTATCGCCCCGGGAAACGTTGCCGGTGTTGACGGCGGCGCCGAAGCCGGCCATGATCCCGCAACCAATCAGGCCGGCGGCCTCCGGCGGAGCATCCCGGTCCACCTTGACGCACTGCTCGGCCGCCACCAGGGTCTTCTCGGCAAAGGCGCCGATCCCGAGGGCGGGACTGAGCGGGGTTCCGTCCTGCAGCGTCATCGGCTGCGTCGCGTTGAGGCTATTGAAGCAGTACCAGGGACGTCCGCGCAGACACGAGCGACATTCACCACAGGGAGCACGCCAGGCGATGACGACATAGTCCCCCGGAGCCACGTTGGTCACGCCCTCGCCCACCGCCTCGACGGTCCCGGCGGCCTCGTGACCCAGGAGAAAGGGAAAGTCGTCCGAGATGCCGCCCTCGCGGTAGTGCAGATCGGTGTGGCAGACACCGCAGGCCTGGATGGCGACCAGCGCTTCCCCCGGACCGGGATCAGGCACCAGGATCGTCTCCACCGTCACCGGCTGTCCTTTGCTGCGCGCGACCACACCCTTGACCTCGTGCACCATCTCCGTACCTCCTGTCTGTGACCCAGGGTAATGGAAGGGCTGCGACCGCAGGCGCGGCCGCGCTCGACCCTATACCAGATACTCTTTGACGGTGTCGGCTAGTTTGCGGTTCATACCGGGGACGGCGGCGATTTCTTCGGCCGTGGCGGCTTTGATGCCACGGACCGAGCCGAAGGTTTTGATCAGCGCCTTGCGGCGCGCGGCGCCGATGCCGGGGACAGTGTCGATCTGGGACTGGACGGTGGCGCGCTGGCGGACGTTGCGGTGATACGACACGGCGAAGCGGTGAGCTTCGTCGCGAATGCGCTGCACGAGATAGAGCGCTTGCGAGTTGCGTGGGAAGAGGATCGATTCCTCGCGGCCGGGGACGAAGATTTCCTCGAGGCGCTTGGCCAGCGAGACGATCGGGAGATCGTCGCGGCCCAATTCGGCCATAACCTCCTGGGCCGCGTGCAGCTGTCCCTTGCCTCCGTCGATGATGATCAGGTCGGGCTGCGCGCCGAAGCTCTCGTCTCCCGCGCCGTCCTCCAGCCGCTTGAAGCGCCGCCGCAGCATCTCCTGCATCATGGCGAAGTCGTTGGGCCCGTCCACCGTCTTGATCTTGAAGCGGCGGTACTCGGCGTTCTTCGGCTTGCCGTTCTCGAAGACCACCATCGAGCCCACCGCGTTCGCGCCTTGAATGTTTGAGATGTCGTAGCACTCGATCCGCCGAGGCAGTCTCTCGAGACCAATCGCCGCCTGCAGTTCGGTGAGCGCGCCGGTGGTTTTCTGCGCATCACTCATCCAGCGCAGCCGGTACTCCTCCAGCGCTTTTTCCGCGTTGGCAGCGACCAGTTCGACCAGGCGGCGCTTCTCGCCGATGCGCGGCGCCGAGACCGTCACCGCGCTGCCACGCAGAAAGTGCAGCCACTCGAGCAGGAGGGTGTCCTCCGACAGGTCGTATTGCGTCAGGATCTCGCGCGGGATGTGGGTGGCTCGCTCGTAGTACTGCTGCAGGAAGGACGACAGAATCTCCGCCGGCTCGCTCTCCTCGGCCTCCAGGAGATAGGTGTCCTGCCCCACGACTTTGCCGCTGCGCACGTGGAAGATCTGGACACTGGCCTCCGCCTCCGCCTGGGCCAGCGCCACGATGTCACCGTCCGTCTCTCGCAGCGAGGTAATCTTCTGCCGCTCGGCCACTCGCTCGATCGCGCTGATCTGATCCCGCACCCGAGCCGCTCGCTCGAAGTCGAGAGCCTCGGCCGCCTCATCCATCTCGGCCTGCAGACTCGCCAGCACCTGGTCATGCTTCCCCTCCAGGAACAGCAGGACCTGATCGATCACCTGCCGGTACGCGTCACGTGTGGTCTTCCGGACACATGGTGCCGTGCAGCGCTTGATAAAGAACTCCAGGCAGGGCCGCTCCACCACCGGATCGCCGCTGTCCGGGATCGTGAGGTCGCAAGACCGGTAAGGAAACAGCTTCTTGAGAACGGCGAGCGTTTCGTTGAGCGCTCCGGTGTCGGCATAGGGCCCGAAATACACAGCGCCGTCCTTGCGGGTGTGGCGCACCTTTAGAACGCGGGGAAACGGCTCCTGGAGGGTGACGCAGATGTAGGGATACTGCTTGTCGTCGCGGAGCCGGATATTGTACTTGGGCCGCTGCTCCTTAATGAGGTTGTTTTCGAGAATGAGCGCCTCGATCTCGGAGTCGGTCACGATCGTCTCGAAGTCGGCAGCGTGCGCCATCATGGCACGCACTTTCGGCGCTTGCGTTTCCGGCGCGGCAAAGTAGGAGCGCAGGCGGGACCGCAGCGAGGCGGCTTTGCCGACGTAGATAACGTCCCCGTCGGCGTTTTTGAAGAGGTAACAGCCGGGCCGCGTGGGCACGGACTTCAGGCGGGAAGTGTCGATCATGGTGGGTCAAAAAAGGCTCGCCCGTGCGGGGCGAGCGCCGTACCAGTATATTCCGCTTGACGGCCGCAGCGCTAGACATAACGTGCTGAACGCGGGCCGGGTCTGGTATACTCGAATACAAAGCGGGCAGAACCCGAGCAGGGAGAAGTGGGCATGTCCCCACTTCTCTTTCTTTCACGAGTAAGGATGGAGGGCTAGTTCGAGAGGACTAGCCTTTTCCACGCCCAGACCCGGAGTGGAACGATGGCAAAAGCGGATTTGGTTACGGCGATTACGCAGCTCACGGCCGAGCGTGATCTCCCGGTGGAGGTCGTCATCAAGGCGGTTGAGGAAGCGCTGGAATCGACCTACAAACGCCAGTATGGACAGGTTCCGGAAGTACGGGTCGAGCTGGATACCGAGACGGGCGAGTTTCGCGTCTACGCCGAGAAGAAGGTCGTCATCGACGTCAAGGACGAGGCCACTGAAGTCTCTCTCAAGGAGGCGCAGTCGCTGCCGGGCCACCCGGGCCTGGGCGAGGTCGTCGAAGTCGAGGTGACGCCTCCCAACTTCGGCCGCATTGCGGCGCAGACCGCCAAGCAGACCATCCTGCAGCGTATTCAGGAGGCGGAGCGCGACCTCATCTACGATGAGTTCGCCAATCGCGAAGGGGAGATCCTGAACGGGATCATCGAGCGCGTGGAACCGCGTGGCATCATCGTCAATCTGGGAAAGGCGGAGGCTCTGCTGCCGCCGCCGGAGCAGGTGCCCCGCGAGCGCTATCGTATCGGCCAGCGGGTCAAGGTCTACCTGGTCAAGGTGGACCGCGGCATTCGCACCCCTCAGCTCATCGTCTCGCGCAGTCACCGCGGACTCGTCCGCCGATTGTTCGAGGTCGAGGTTCCGGAGATCTTCAACGGCATCGTCGAGCTCAAGGCGATTGCGCGCGAGCCGGGATCGCGCACCAAAGTCGCGGTGTCGGCGCGGCAACAGGGCGTGGACGCGGTCGGCGCCTGTGTCGGCCTCCGCGGCGTGCGCATTCAGAACGTTGTCAACGAACTGAACGGCGAGAAGATCGACGTCGTCAGTTGGGATGACAATCCCGAGCGGTTTGTGGCCAATGCGCTGCAGCCCGCGCAGGTAATTGACGTCGACATCTTCCCGGAGGAACGGCGCGCGGTGGTCGTGGTGCCGGACGGGCAGCTCTCCCTGGCCATCGGCAAGGAGGGGCAGAATGCCCGCCTTGCCGCCAAACTGACCGGCTGGCGGGTGGATATCAAAAAGCAGTCCGACGTTGAAGCGCAGCGCGAGCGGGAGCAACTGCAGGACATGGCAGCCAACACGGAGGCATCTGCGGCACAGGATCTCCTGGAGGACGAGGAGGAGCCGGTCACCATGGCCGAGTTGCTCGACGTCATGCCCGTGGATGTCATGGATGAGGGGTAAAGGCGATGCCGAAGCATGTTCCCCTGCGTTCCTGCGTGGCCTGCCGGGAGACCAAACCGAAGCGTGAGTTGGTGCGGGTGGTTCGCGTCAGTGATGATCGCGTGGAGGCCGACAGGACGGGAAAGAAAAACGGCCGCGGCGCCTATCTCTGCCCGGCCGTCGAATGTTGGGAGTTGGCGCGCAAGAAGCGGGCACTCAATCACGCGCTTTCCATGACCGTTTCTCCCGAGAACTGGGAAGAGTTATTGACATACGCCCGGGACACGCTTCCCGAGAAGAAGGTGCCGCCCAGGACCCCGGTCGGGGCGGCCGAAACGAGCTAGCCGGCCGCGTGCCGGCTGAAGAGAGGTGAATATGGTTTCAACAAATAGGGGACGTGGCGGCGGCCGCCGCGGCCCGGGAAATCGCGGTGGACGTCGAGGTCCGGATAGCTCGGCCCCCCGCGCGCCGCAGCCGGCAAAGCCCGAGGGGCCGCGCATCGTCGAGTTGCCGCCGTCCCTGACGGTCAAGGATCTGGCGGAGCGCATGGCCCTCACGCCGGTCGACATTATCAAAGCGCTTATGAAGAACGGCGTGATGGCCACCATCAATCAGGAGATGGATTACGACACGGCGGCGATCGTCGCCGGCGACCTGGGGTGGGAGGTCAAGGAAGCGCCCTCCGTGCTGGACGACCTCGAGGTTGAGGAGGTCGTGCCGGTCGAGCAGGAGGACGAGAGCCTGCTCGAGGAGCGGCCGCCGGTCGTGACCGTGATGGGACATGTCGATCACGGCAAGACCCTCCTGCTGGACGCCATTCGCTCGAGCAACGTCGCCGCGCGTGAGGCGGGCGGCATCACCCAGCACATCGGTGCCTATCAGGTCGTCAAGAACGGCCATAAGATTACGTTCCTGGATACGCCGGGCCACGCCGCGTTCACCGCCATGCGCGCTCGCGGGGCGCAGGCCACCGACGTCGCCATCATCGTGGTGGCGGCGGACGATGGCGTCATGCCCCAGACGGTGGAGGCGATCGATCATGCCAAAGCGGCCGGGGTGCCCATCGTGGTGGCCCTCAATAAGGTCGATAAGGCGGATGCCAATGTCGACCGCGTCTTGACGCAGCTCAATGAGATCGGCCTCAATCCGATTGCCTGGGGCGGACAGACCGAGGTGATCCCGGTGTCGGCGAAAACCGGCGAGGGCATCCCGGACCTCCTTGAAACGGTTCTACTGACGACCGAGATTGCGGACCTGAAGGCGAATCCGAACAAGCCCGCGCAGGGTGTGGTGATTGAAGCGAGGATGGAGCGAGCGCGTGGCCCGATGGCGACGATGATCGTTCAAAGCGGGACGCTGCACACCGGCGACGCGGTGGTTGCCGGTAGCGCCTACGGCCGCGTCCGAGCCATGTTCGACGATCGGGGGAAGCCGGTCAAGGTCGCGCCGCCGGGCACGCCGGTCGCCGTGTTGGGCCTCAACGAGGTCCCGGAGGCGGGGGACAAGGTCCAATCGCTGCCCGACGAGAAGGTTGCCCGCAGCGTGGCGGTGGAGCGTGCCGGTCAGAAGCGGGCGGAGGCCCTTGCTTCGACCATGCGCCGCCCGGCGGACATTCTCGCCCAGATCTCGACCGGTGAGACCAAGCAGCTGAACATCGTCCTGAAGGCGGACACGCAGGGCTCGATCGAGGCGATCGAGCACGCACTCAACGAGCTCAACGGGGACGAGGTCAAGGTCAAGATCATCCGTGCCGCCGTGGGTCCGGTGACCGAGTCGGACGTCTTGCTGGCCGACGCCTCCCAGGCCCTCATCATCGGCTTTACGGTTCGTCCCGACGAGGGCGCCCGCCGTGCCGCCGACTCGACCGGCGTCCAGGTCAAGTACTACGACATCATTTACAAGCTCATCGAAGACATCGAGATCGCGCTGTCCGGCATGCACGAGCCGGTCTACGAAGAGGTCATCGATGGGCACGCCGAGGTTCGCGCGACCTTCAAGGCCGGCCGCACCGTTATTGCCGGCTGCTACGTCACCGATGGCGACATTCGCCGCAACGCCGAAGCGCGCGTCCTGCGTGGCGGTGAGCTCGTCACCAACGGCCGGATTTCGTCGCTCAAGCGCTTCAAGGAAGACGCGCGTGAGGTGAGTGCCGGCTACGAGTGCGGCATCGTCATTGACGGTTTCAACGACTTCCAGGAAGGCGACGTCATCGAGGCCTTCGGGCAGCGGCGGGTCGTCTAGCGCGACGCGCCTGTTCCGCTATCTGGAACAGGCGCGTCGGCAGCACACCAAAGGGGAGGTTGAGCGTGAGCGAGCGGCGGCAGCAGCGTGTGGCGGCGGAAATTGAGCGCCGGGCCAGTACCTTTATTCGGGAGGAGCTGAAAGATCCTCGTCTCGGCTTTCTGACCATCACCGGCGTCGACGTCAACGCCGATCTCACTCATGCCATCATCCACGTCAGCGTGTTGGGCAGCGAGGAAGAGCAGGAGCAGACCCTCGAGGCGCTGCGGCGAGCCAAAGGTCTGATCAAGCGTGACATCGGAGATTGGCTGCGCATCCGGACCACTCCGGACCTCACCTTCAAGCTGGATAACTCGCTGGAGCGCGGAGCGCGTATCCTTGATCTGATGAAAACTCTGGACACCGGGGAGCGTGAATGACCGACGGCGGTGATCTCGCGGAGGCAGCGTGCCTTCTCCGCGACGCGAAGCGCATTGCCGTCCTCTCCCATGTCGATCCCGACGCCGACGCCGTCGGCTCCAGTATCGGGTTGGCGCTCGGCCTGCGGGCCCAGGGGAAAGACGTGGTGGTTGCGCTCGCCGATCGTGTTCCCGCGTATGCCCGCTTCCTCCCGGGTGCAGCCGGTGTCGTCGACCACCTCCCGGAGGTCCCGTTCGACGTCTATGTGTTCGCGGATGCCGCCGATATCGATCGCGTCGGCACGCTGTACACGGAGAACCCGGATCGCTTCGCCGGCACTCCGCTCGTTGACCTGGATCATCACCGCACGAATCCCGGGTACGGGACGGTCAATGTCGTCGACGGCGCGGCCTCGTCGACGTCGGAGCTGTCGTACCGTCTGCTGCGCCTGCTCGATGCTCCGATCGACGCGGAAACCGCGACGACGCTTCTCTTTGGCATCATGGGCGATACCGGTGCCTTCCAGAACGGCGCCACCACACCCGGTTCGCTGGAGGTCGCGGCCGATCTGGTACGGCGCGGCGCGGACTCCCAGCGGGTCGCCTTCCAGCTCTTCGACCGGAAGCGCTTCGGCGTCGCCAGGGCGTGGGGCGAGGTGCTGGAGACCATCGAGCTCTTCCCGGAGCGGCGCATCGTGTACGCCTGGATGGCGCAGCACGTGCTGCAGGACAACGGCGTCAAGATGGACGAGATGGAGGGCATCACGGCCTATCTGCGCGGCATCGAAGAGGCGGATGTCGTCATGCTGCTCAAGGAGGCCGAGAATGGCGAGTTGCGGGTAAGTCTGCGGTCGCGCCCCGGAATCGATGTCTCTTCGATTGCCGTCGCTCTTGGGGGCGGCGGGCACAAGCAGGCGGCGGGAGCGACGCTTCCCGGGCCGCCTGACCACGCCAAGCGGCTTCTCCTGGAGACGTACGACCGCTTCTACGGTGATCAGCGGCATCCTGCCCATTGACAAGCCCCTCGGCTGGACGTCCCACGACGTGGTACGACGGGTGCGCCGAGTGGCGGGGCAACGCAGCGTGGGACATGCCGGTACACTGGATCCTCTCGCAACCGGCGTGCTCGTTGTCGTCCTCGGGTCCGCGACGCGCCTGTCGTCCTACCTCCTGGCGTCGGACAAGGAGTACTGCGCCGAAGTTGTGTTGGGCGCGACGACGGCGACGGACGACGCCGAGGGCGACCTGCTGAGGTGCGCGCCGGTGCGTGGTCTGTCGCGGAGCGATATCGAGCGGGCGGTCGGCGGGTTCGTCGGAGACATCGACCAGGTGCCGCCGCGGTATGCCGCAGTCAAGCGGGGCGGACAGAAGCTCTATGTGCTGGCGCGGCGCGGTGAGGACGTCGACGTCGAAGCGCGCCGTGTCACTATTTCCCGCGTCGAGGTGGTGCGCGTCGATCTGCCCCGCGTTCGCCTCCGTGTCACATGTGGCGCCGGCACGTACATCCGCGCTCTGGCCAGGGATCTCGGAGCGGCGTTGGGCGTCGGAGGTTATCTGCACGCGTTACGCCGCGTGCGCAGCGGGCAGTTTGTCGTCTCCGACTGCGCACCGCTGGACAGACTCACCTCGGCCAACGAGGTGCGCGCCGCGATCCTCCCGCCGGAACGTGCCGTTCTCGCCCTCTCGGCGCGCGTTCTCTCGACCGGTGAGGCCGAGGCGGTGGGGTATGGCAGGGCGGTGGAGGCCGCAGACGTTCATGGCAGCATAAGGCTGTATGACCGCGATGGCCGCTTGCTCGCTCTCGGGGAAGCGGTGGGGGGAAGCCTGAAACCGACTCGCGTGTTCCGGGGGGATGATGAAGGTCGTTCGTGATCTGACCGAGCTTGAGCGCGGGCGGCCCGCCGTCCTCACCATTGGCGCGTTCGACGGGGTCCATAGAGGACATCAGTTCCTGATCCGCCAGGTCATCGAACGGGCGCGGCGTCTGGCGTTCGATTCCGTCATCATTTCGTTCGATCCGCGTCCCGACGTGGTGTTTCGGCCGGATAGCCGGCAGTTGACGGACGCGGGAGCAAAGGCACGCATCGTGGGTGCACTCGGTCCCGATGTTCTCGCCATCCTTCCCTTCAATCGTCAGGTCGCCCAGATTAGCGCGGGCCAGTTTCTGGTCTCCATCCTCGATCACATAAACCTGGCCGAGATATGGGTCGGCGCCGACTTCGCCTTCGGTCACAATCGGGAGGGAGACGTCGATTTCCTCATCCGGAGTGGGGCGGCTGCCGGGTTCGCCGTGCATGTCGTGCCGCGTGAGCGGCTGGACGAGACACCCATCAGCAGCACGCTGGTCCGCGAGCTGGTGACGGCCGGAGATGTGACCGGCGCGGCTCGTTATCTGGGCCATTACGCAGGCTTTTCCGGACCCGTGGTCCGCGGACAGGGACGCGGACGCGCTCTCGGTTTCCCCACCGCGAATATTCACGTTCCCCAGTACCAGGCGCTGCCGGCGACGGGAATCTACGCCGGGTACGTCCGGCTGGGGCATGAGCGTCTCGTTTCCGCCGCCAGCGTCGGATACAACCCCCAGTTCGAAGGACATGACCTCACCGTGGAAGCGCATATTCTCGACTTTGACCGCGACATCTACGGTGAGGAGCTGGGAATCGAGTTTGTGCAGCGCGTTCGCGAAGAGAGGCGGTTCGAGACCGTACAGGCGTTGGTCGACGAGATGCATCGGGACATCGACTGCGTACGGGATATCCTGGCGCGCGCCGAAGAGCCGGGCGAGCTGCTTCTCGGCAGCGACTGAGTCTACGCTCCCTCCGCCTCCGCGAGGGCGCTGTCCTCGTCGTCCGCCGCGCCGGCGCTCACGATCGGCAGCCGCATCGTCACGCACGTTCCCTTCCCCAGTTCGCTCTCCACGGCGACCGTGCCGCCGTGCTGCTCGACGATCTGTCGCACGCCCGCCAGACCCAGTCCCGTGCCGGCGAGCTGGGTCGCGTTCGCGGCGCGGTAGAAGCGTTCGAAGATATGAGGAAGATCGTCGGTGGGAATGCCGATTCCCTGATCGTGGACGGTGACCACTGCCTGGGTCCCATCAATCGCAAGACCAACAGTCACCGTACTTCCCTGGGGACTGTACTTGACGGCATTGCCGAGCAGATTGGCAAGGGCGCGTTCCAGATGAGATGTATCCCACTGTCCAGGAAGCTGGGCAAGTCGGGTCTCCAGCTGGATGCGGTAATCGCGGTTTGCTTCCTGGCTCTCGGCGGTTACGCGCCCTATCAGCGCGACCAGATCTGCCGGTTCGGGGCTTAATTTCAGGGGCTGCCCCGCCTGCAATCGCGCCGCATAGAGCAGATCATCGATTTGGGCAACCGCCCTGCTCGAGATGTCGTTGATGCGCTGCAAGTTCTCGACGATCTTCTCTGGCGGGGCGTTCCCCTTCGCCAGTTGTCGTTGAACGAACTGAGCGTACCCCTTGATAGCGCCGAGGGGGTTCTTGAGGTCGTGGGCCACTGAGGCCAGGAACTCGTCTCGACTCCGGGCGGCCTCCTCCGCGGCGGCCCTCGCACGATGCTCCGCCTCCTGCGCCGCGGCCAGGGCGAGCAGGAAGTCTCGGAGCTCGTATTGCCGCCGGCGTGCCCGCAACGCCATCTCTACCGCCCGGACGAGGGTTGCCGCGCCGGTGGGACGCTCCAGGAACGTGGCGTTCACTCGCTGGCCCAGAATCTCGCTCAGCAAAGTCCCAATCGGAGTTTCCCGGCTGACCAGAACGATAACGGGAAGGTCTGACCAGGGAGGCTGGGCCGCGAGACCTGCCAGCAGCTGGTCGGCATCGGAGGGAGAGAGCGCTTCCTGCGTGAGCAAGAGAGCGCCGGCGCCGCGCGGTATCTGCAGGCATAACTCGCCGACATCCGTAAAGATCTCCGCCTGGGCGCCGGCTCGACGAATGGTCTCGGCTGCCAGACGGGCATCACGTCCCACCGGTGCGAGAACAAGGACGCGGTCCTGCATATTAGCCGTGGCCGCCGGAGAAGAGGGCATGCGACGGCCCAAGGTACGTGGGTGAGCCGGCGAGAACACCCTGAAACTGGTGCAGCGGCTCGCCGACTCGGACGCCCGGCCCGAGAGTCAGCTCGCGAATGGTGTGCTCGTGCTGACCGCTGCGCTTCTTCACGACCGAGATCGCCTGGCACAGCCGGCCGGCGGTCTCGAAGTACCGAAGGAGCAGGACAGTGTCAGCCAGATAGCTGATGTCGAGGGGCGGACCGGCGTTCTCGCCAACCAGTCCGTGCTGCGCAATCGTCATCAGCGTCGCGACGCCCCGCTGTCCCAGGTAGGTGAGTAGCTCGTGCAGTTGAATAAGAACCGCCTGCTCCTCGGCCATGGCATTGAGGTAGCCGTTGAGGCTGTCGATGACGATGACCCGGGAGCCCCTCTTCTCCACCGCCTCCGTCACAAGATGGTCGAACTCGCCCGGCGAGATTTGGGCAGGATCCAGCCGACGCAACACAATCCGGCCGTCCGCGACGTGGCTCGCTACATCCAGTCCCAGGCTGGAGGATCGCGTCAGGTAGGTCTGCACGCTCTCGTCGAAGATATACACATCTGCGCGCTCCCCGCGGGCGGCGGCCGACACCACGAATTGCGTGGTGATCACCGACTTCCCGACGCCGGCGGGTCCAATCAGCAGAGTGCTCGTCCCGCGGTCGAGTCCACCCCCCAACAGGGCGTCCAGCGCGGGCACCTCGCTCGGGAGGGGCCCAGTAAAAAACGGGGTCTCGTGATGGGCTGCCACGAGTCGGGGAAACACGGTGAGGCCGCCGGTCTGAATGACGTAGTCATGATTGCCGCTTCGGTAGTGGCCGCCGCGAAGCTTCAGGACGCGAAGCCGCCGCCGGTCCGGTCCGTAGACGGGCGAGAGCTGGGTTAGCTCCAGGACGCTGTGCGCCACGCTTTCCAGGCCCTCGCCGGTCTGATTGGGGCCATCCAGTAGAAGGACGGTGCAGTGCCGACCGGCGAAGAATTGCTTGAGGGCGAGAATCTGGCGCCGGTAGCGCAATTGGTCGCGAGCCAGAAGACGCAACTCCGCGAGGGAGTCGAAAACCACGCGACGCGGCTTCGTCTGCTCTACTTCCTCCAGGACCGCCCACGTCATTTCACCCAGCTCAACCTCAGACGGGTGCAGGATTGTGTACTGCTCGTCGGGCCGCAGCGACTGCTCGTCGGGAGCGAGCTCGTGGATGCTGACGCCACTCAGATCCCAGCCATGTGACGCAGCGACGGCACGGAGTTCTTCGGCGGTTTCGGAGAGTGTGACATACAGGACCGTCTCCCCCTGCCGGCGGCCCTCAAGCAGGAACTGGAGAGCGATCGTCGTCTTGCCGGTGCCCGGTGCCCCCTGGACGAGGTGCAGACGGTCGGCAGGAAAGCCTCCCCCCATTACCTCGTCCAACCCCGACACGCCGCTGCCGGCACGCGCGTATTCCTGCGCCTCCCCGGGACGAACCGATGCCACCGCCGCCTCCCCCGTTTGATCCCGCCCTGAGACTTGTTGCTCTCAGAATATCGTAAGTACGCGCGTCACAGCAGGGCGCGGCTCTCGCGACTCACAATACAGACGCGTCGCGGGCGGACATCCCGTGGAATATCCGCCCGCGACCTGAATTGATCGGTCCTTCAGTGCGCAGTCTGGACCTTGATTGACTGCGGCTTGGCGTGCTCGGCCTTCGGTAGTGTCACGGTGAGAAGGCCCTGATCATACTGGGCGGTGGCCTTCAGGGAATCAACGTCGTCCGGCAGGCTCATGGTCTCCATGAAGTTCCCATCAGGAATCCCCTTCCAGATCAGATTCGCGTTCTCGGGAGTCGGAATGCTGTACGTGCCCTTGAGCGTGAGCTGCTGCCCCGTCACTTGAATGTCGACATGCTCGGCATCCACACCCGGCAGCACCACCTGGACGATGTACGCGTCGTCGGTCTCCCACAGATTGGTCCCCGTCACCTGACGGAACGTGCGATCGAAAACCGACGGTAAAACGAAGCTCTCCTCGAACAGCCGGTTGATCATATCCGGCAGCGGAGTGATCCCCGTCCGCGTGGCGGGCGTGTAACGGGTCAGATTCGTGGCCATATCACACACCTCCTTGACGATCGCGCGCGTCGCGCGCGGACTAATTTGTTCGCCCCCGCCACAGGGGCTTTCCATAATATTCATACCACAGTGACTTGGGGTCTGTCAATATCTATGACAGTCACCCTGTAAAGTAATTCGACAATGTATCGCGGGTGCGTGTCTCGAGGCCCGCCGCGCCTCGGTCCGTGTACGCCGGCTTCTGTGCGGTTCGGCAGAGTGGCTACCGGTTGTTACCGTGCGGCGCGGCGGAAAACGCTAGCGCCTCGGGCCCGACGACGGCGGCCTGCCGCTCGGTCCGCGCGGCGGCCGTCCACCGGCGCCGGGATGCCGGCCGAGGCGGGAGCCCGCGGAGGGGTGCCGGCCCACGCCTCCCGTGCTCGGGGGGCGCCGCGCTTCCATTCGCTCGTCGATACCGTCGCGAGCCGTGCCGACGCGTTCCCGGATCGTACTGACGGTCTCCTGCAGGCGGTCGCGCAGGTTTGCCGTGCGGTCCTGCAGTTCTTCCCGCGTGTCGCGGGCCCGGCCGCGCAACTCCTGCGGCGCCTCCTCCAGCTCGTCTCGCGCTTCCTCGGTGGCGCTTTCAACTTTCTCCTGTGCGGCTTCAGCGGCCGCCGCAGTACCTAGCTTGAGCGCGATGTGCGTGACCTCCGCTGCATGCTGCCCCAGGACCCGGAGCACCGCGTGCAGAAGGGCACTGAGCACCTCTTTCCCTTCCTGTTCTGCGCCGTCGACATCCTGGTGGACGAGATCTCCAGCGGCCGCCACCGCATGCTGGCGTATCTGCTCGCGCAGCGGTCCCTCGTAGAGGGCACTCACCATCTCGCGTGCAAGCTCATACACCTGGCGCTCGGTGCGCGGGTCTAGAGGTGATGCCGCGGCGCCACCTGGTGGTCCGGCGACCCGCGACAGGAGCTCACGTGCGCCATCTTCCGCTTCCTCCTCGGCCTTCAGTCGCGATTCTTCCGAGAACACGTCGTCCAGCAGGCGATCGATAAACACGACAGCGAGTTCGTCGGCGCCCTCTTCCATGACCGCGGGGACCGCGGCGCGGAGCGAGTCCAGGAACTGGCTGAGCAGAGAGGGAGATTCGTTCTTCTGTTCATGCTCCTCTTGGCTGGAGGGGGCGGAGTGCGTGGTAAGGGAGCCAGTGTCATGCGGGTGGTCGAGAGAGTTGCGGGCCTCAGACTGGGTCGACGCTTCTCGCTCCTTCTGCCCGTCGGGGGCAGGGTGCGGTGCGGACTGATGGCCATCCGAGGACTGGTCCGCGTGCCGGGTACCGTCCTCGGACCGGCGCGGTGCCTCTGGCGCGGCGGGGCTTTTTAGGGGCTGATGGGTCGTGTCTGCCCGAGCCTGGGCACGAGCCGGCTCGGCCGGCCGCGGCAGATCGTGTTCTGTTTCTTGCAGCGCCTGCCTCACCTCGCGATCGACTTCTCGCTCCATAGTGGCGCGTATGGCCGGCGCGGCCCGCGTAATGCGTTCGCGGGCGGTCTCGGCAGCCTGCCGGCTGAACTCGGAGAGCACCGGGGCCATCATCTCAGCCACCTGTGCCCGGATGGCGTCAGTCACGGCCGGAGTTGACGCATTGTCTTCGTCCGGACCGGGGCCCCCGGATACTGGAGCCGGGCGCCGCTCGACGATCAAGGGGGTCGGCTCGTCCGTCACGATGCCTTCTTGACCCAGCGGTCGCCTTTCTTCTCGTACTGCTCACGCAGTACCTGGAAGGCGGCTCGCTCCGCCTTCCGTCCCTCACCTTGCTCTCTGGCAGCGCGGTCGTAGGCGCGCTGCCAGACCGTCTGCGCTGCCTTGGGAGATCGTTTCAGGGTGTCAGGCATCGCACCGGGCTGGGCGGATGCGCGGGAGCCGTTGTTGTCCGCGGCTTTCCCGTCCGGTTGCGTTCTTTCGTGGGTCTCCGGTTTCGCTGACGAGCCGAGCTTCTCCTGGATTCCGGCCACCGCGGCACGCAGGGACGTCTCATAGAGTTGCTCGTAATGCGACGCCATGATGTCCGCGCGTCGCTGCACAAGGGATTGCATCGCCGTGCGGGCGGACTGGCGTGCACTCGGCAGGTCACCACCCAGGACAGCGGCGACCGCAAGCTCCGCATCCTCATGGAACTGTCGGCGGAGTGACTCCGAGAACATCGCCTCCACCAGATCGCCACGAATCCGGTCCAGCTCTGGTTGTGTTTCCTTCATGGCGGCTGCCGGCACTTTGGCCTTACGCATGCCGGCGGTCAACGCCTCGGACATCTGACCGAATCGCTTCTCGATCGCTTCTTTGAGCTGCGGTGAGAAGAGGTCGTCCGACGCGGTATCGAGGATAGCCGTCAATGTAGTCCGAAGATCCTGAGGGCTGATGGAGAGAGTCAGCCCCGGCGGCGACACCGACGGATTCTGTCCGTTGCTCGAAGGCCCGCCCGACTCACGTAGAACGTTTCGTAGCCACGCCTCACGTGCGGCCTGCGGATTGCGGATCGTGTCGATCATCTGCCGCTGCAGTTGGCTGAGCGCAGAGAACGGATCATGTCCATTGGACTGGTCGGAGGCAGGAGGTTCTGACGCGCTGTCGGTTGATGGCGTCGCGCGCGGCACTGTCTCCACCAGATACTGCTCGCTGTCAGTGGTCATCTCTATCTCCTTTGGGCCATCGTGACTCGTGCGCCGGATCCGTCCTGCCCGTACTGCAGGACCGCCGGCAGGCGCCGGCGGTCCCATATCTCATAGTGCTGACAACATCAGCAGGTTGTCTCGTGCCGGCCGCCATCAGCTATTGCGACGAACTGCCCTGCCCCTCGACCGAGAAGGCGGAGGCAACTGCCTGCTCGACCTGCTGTTGCAACTCCTTCCGAACTTCCTGCATCGATTCGTCGACCTGCTGTCGGAGTTCCTGGCGCACCGGTCCCAGCGATTGCTCGACCTGTTTGTGCAGCTCCTCGCGCACAGGCTGCATCGCCTTGTCGGCCTGCTGCTCGAGTTGCCGCTGCACCGGCTCCAGGGCCTGATCGACCTGCTTGTACAGCTGATCCTTCACCGGCTGAAGCGCCTGATCCATCTGCTGCTGCACGGCCTGCGATACCTGCTGCTGCACCTGCTGCAGTACCGGCTGCATGGCATGGGAGATCTGCTGCTGCAAGACATTGCTCAGAGCGTTGGCGCTAGCCGCTTCTGCCTGCTGGCCCCCCTGACCTTGCGACTGCTGTCCACTTTGCTGCCCCTGTTGCTGGCTCGAGCCTGCCGAGCCCTGGGAATGGGACTGTCCGGACTGTCCGCTCTGACCCTGTGACTGCGAGCCACTTGACTGACCCTGCGGATGCTCCCCGCCGTGCTGCTGATTCTGGCCGCTCTGCCCTTCGGGCTGGTTGCTCTGCGGCTGGGACTGGTTACCCTCCTGCCCCTGGCTGCTCTGCCCGGTCGGCTGCGTGCCCTGATTCTGATCTTGCTTCCCTTCCGAGTCGCGTTGCTCGCTCGTCTGCTGTTGGTCGACCGTCACGCTGACCTCCTTTACACCACGCCGCGATCAGTACTGACTGTATGCTTCCGGAAACTCGCTCTTCGCGCCCGGCAGGGCGCAAACCTCGTCTCCCCGGTCCAGGCGGATCGCGGCTCCGCTTGGTGCGCCCATCTCTGCATCTTTCATGCCCGCGTCAAGCCGAAGATTCACCGGACTTCGAGGCTTGCCCCGGCTCTGCGGTGAGACTCGTGAGGCTCTCGCCGGCGTCAGAGCCGAGCGTGTCCTGCAAGGCGATAAGGATCATGCGCAACAAGAGACGAAGCAGTCGCTGCCACTGACGTCTGATCACGGGGATGAGCGCCTCCACCAGCATGCGTAGAGCGTCTTCTCCCTGCTGAAGGCCGCCCTTAAATTCTCCGTGGCTCAGGTCGCGGCTGATGGACTTTCCGCGCTGCTCGAGGTCCGACCTGACCTGTGGCGCGTACACGGTGTCCAGAACTTCACGCAGGATTGCGCTGAGAGTCCGCTCGGTTTGCTCCCGTAGCTCGCGAATGGTGGCGTTCTTCGGCAAGGGCTCGAAAGCCTTATTCAATGCGGCGCGCAAACCGTCTTCAGCGCGTTGCTGTGCTCGTGCCCGCATCGGTTCGGCCAGAATCGCATCCAATCCGGAGACAAGCACGGCCTGCAACCAGGCTTCAGCCTGCCGCTCCGCCAGTCGCACCGCGGCCTGCTGGAGTTGCTGCCAGCTTGACTGTGGCTGCCCTGTCGATGCGCCACCTTGACTCGACGTAACCGCAGACGATTCCTGCCGCGCCGGCAACTGCATGTCGCCTGTGCCGCCGCCGGCGGGATTGGCGTCAGCCGTGGCCGAGTCTTGCTCACTGTCCGGCGTCTGGGGTGAAGATTGCGCCCCGGAGGATTGCTGACCTGGGGAAGGAGCCGCGCCGGTCTCAGCGTCCGATCGCGCCACGACTTGTTGGGAGTTCTCGGCGCCACCCTTGCCGTTCGTGTCGTGCTGGATATCTGTCTGCACCATTCTCTCCGCTGCTTGTTCGACCTGCAGATGAAAATCAGCCAGCACAGGTCGAATGGCTTCTTGGAGCTGCTTTTGGATCTGCTGCTGGAACGCTGGATCCAGGGGCTGTCCGTCGCCGGCATGCCCGTGTATTTCGGGCGCGGGCGACGGCTGTCCTTGCTGCTCCGGGTGTTGGTTCGTGCTCACGCTGTACTCCTCGGTGAGGACTCCGGAAAGAACGCGCCGCCGGCCGGCGTGCCGGCGTCAAGCTCGGGCGCGGCGGCTCAAGGCGTTCCCACGAGCCGCCACGCCGTCATCGATTAGCCCGCGCTTGCCGGCGCCGGTTGCTGCTGGGTCTGCTGCTGTCCTCCGGGCGAACCTGCCTGGCCCTCCGGCTGACTTTGCTGCTGATTCGCCTGGCTCTGTCCGGCCGGCTGACTTGACTCATCGTTACCGCCCAGCGACTCGATCCAGTGGAGGGCCCGCTGGAGCAACTGAGTGCCGAAGGCATGCCAGAGTTTGCCCAGGAGGTTTTTCACCAGGCCGAGCGCCCACTGGCCGATGGCGTGGACCACGTGACCGAGTCCGGAGCCGATCTTGACCACGCCTTCCTTGAGGGCAACCACGAGCGTCTTCAAGAGATAGGCGACTGCCTCCAGGAGGTAACGCACTGTTTGCAGCAGGGCCCTCAGGGTCTTGACCAGCCACTGAACCGTCTTCTTGAGAGCGTCACCCGTCTGCATGGCGGCGAGCTTGATGGGTGACTCCTGTTCCTGTCCTTGCTGGTCGGATTGCTCCTGTTGCTGGGGCTGACCAGATGGCTGGCCCTGCGCCTGCTCGTTTGGTCCGCCGGACTGCGATTGACCATGCGGCTGGTTCTGCTGCTGGTCTTGCGGCTGGGACGACTGATTGCCGGCCGGCCGAGTCTCGCGCTCTGTCTGGGGGGCACCGTTCTGCGTGTTCTGGTCTTGCTGTTCCATCGTCTGTTGCATGGTCCGCTCCACCTCGCTGCGAATTGGCTCAAGTGCCTGGTCCACCTGGTCGTGCGTTTCCTGAGGACTCATGTCACGCGCCTGGTCCACGTGCTGCTGCACCGCCTGCGCGATCTGGCTCTGCAGTTCGCCCATGATCGGCGCCACTGCCTGGGCGATCTGCTCTTGCAGCGCCTGGCTCAGCGCTCCGCGTTGACCGCTGCTTGTGTTGGGACTGCGCGCTTCGTCCGGGGACTGCTGCGCCGGCTCGCCCCCTCCAACCTCCGTAGTCACCATGCCCTCCTTCGTTAGGGAACACGCCACGGCCCGTCCAGCCGTGGCCGGAGAACCGCCCTCGCCGGCGGGTTAGGTCGCCCGCAGGTATATCTCGGCACTGCTGACCGTCAAAGACGCAAATTTCATGCCATCCGGCCCGAGGCACACCACTTGCTACCCGGGGCAGGAAAAAGGGCGCACGATGCGTGGTGCATCCGCCCAAAGGGGAAAGGTGTGGACGAGCAGGCGCGTGAGAAGGCGGACCTCTTCCGCCGAAGGCTCCAGGAGATGGCGGAGACGGTTCGACAGCGAGTCGAGGAGAGTGCCGGCCATATACAGGACCGCATCGGCGGAGAGAAACGCGACGCACGTGGCCTGGGACGTCCTCCGCAGAGCAGACCGCCGGCCGGTCCACCACGTAAGGGGCCGCCGGGCGCGCGGCGAGGAGATTCGGCATGACGTCAACGCAGAATGACCAGCATGCGTCGGTTGATGAGCAGTGGGTCGACGCAGGCAAGGCGCTGGGCGAAATGATGGATCGTAACATCACTCAGGCCCTCCAACCGGTGCTCAACACGTTCGGCGAGGAAGTGGCCGAGGCCATCCGTCAGCAGTTACAGCGGGCGCGCGCCGAGACCGCGCGGCCAGCACAAACCGCCGCAAACAGCGAAGAAAACTCGTTGGAGAGCTCTGGGCCCGCGGCGCAGGGTGGCGTGCCGGCCGCCGACGAGTCGGCGGCCGGGTCCGGGGCGCAGACGGGAGGTCGCGCCGACGCCGAGCAGAATCAAACCAGTCAGGACGGCGAGCGTGTGAAGACGAGCGGGATACCCCGTTACGCCCGGATCATGACAACCACCGCCATGCCCGGAACAGTGCTGAACGCGGAGGATACCATCAAGCTCTGGCGCGAGCAGCTGGCCGGCGTCTTCGAGAACGCCCAGGGGTTTCTCGGGGCCTACGTGCTCGGTAACCCAGGAACTACCGAAGGAATCACGATTACGCTCTGGGAAAGTGAGCTGGACGCGATGACCAGCCATACCCTGGAAGACACCGTCCCCGAGATTCGGCCGTTCATTCTGGGCGACCCCGAGATCGAGGGGTATCAGGTGCTGTTCGCGCTCTAGCTAGCGGCCGCCCTCCGGTTCCGATGCGTCCCCCACCTCGTCGCGAGCGGTCGCGTCCAGTTCCTTCGCCTCGTCGGACTCCACGCCGAGCCGCGCTTCAAGACGGCGGATGCGCCCGAGCAGTTGGTCGCGCTCGTCTTCTAATTCCTTGGTCTTGCTCGACAGGAACGGGTCCGATTGCCACCAGTTGATGCCCATTTCCTGCGCTTTATCAACGGACGCGATCAGCAATCGCACCTTGATGGTGAGGATGTCGATGGTGGCGAGCGCCAGCGTGATATCCCCGGCAATCACGATACCCTTGTCGAGGACGCGCTCCAGCAGGTCGGCGAGGTTGGTGGGCTCGGAGTGCGCGGGGAGCGGGCGTCGATAGGCGGTCATAGGTGCGCCGCGGTTTGTACCGTCGTTCACTGGATTCTCCCTTGCCGGGACCTTACCCCACGCGTATCTCTGTTCGTACTGACTCTACCGACCCCCGGCCTACATCAGGTCGCCTAGGGGGCCGAGATTGATGTTGAGGTCATCGTCCTGCAACCCAAATGCAGCCTTCAATTCCTGCATTTTTTCGTCAAGCTTCAGAAACGTTTCGCCGAGCCGTTCGATCTCATCGTCGCTCAGCGACCCGGCGTCGATGCGGCGGATCGCCTGCCTCTCCATAAGACGACGCAAGAGCTCGATGAGCGAGAGAACGAGCCGGGCGAGACCTTGCTCCACCCGTTCGGGATCAAGCGCGATGCGTCCGGGTAGATCCAGGTCCACATCGCCCGGCTCGGAGAGGACGCCGTATCGCGACAGGTCGCGGGTGATGCCCTCGAGCGCGTCGAGATCACCGGTCGGTCTGTCGTCCAGGTTGAGTTCTCCCGCGTGCCGGGGCGCGCCGGACCCGGGCCTGGTCACACAAGAACCTCCAGTTTGTGGAAGATGCTAAGCGCCGCGTAGAAGCGGCCTTCTTGCTCCAGCTTGCTCGCTAGATCGAGGAGCCCCTCCGTGGCTGCAGCCGCAGCACCCGTGTTCGGGTAGCGGGTAAGCACCTCGGTGTACGCGTGGATCGCTTGATAGACCGCGCCCGTCTCTTTCCACTGAGTCGCGAGGTTTATCAGCCCGGCCTGAATGGCGCTGCTTGGGTTGTAGACGTAGGTGAGAGGCTTCGATCTCTGTTGTTCGGTACGATCCGACTGATTCGCCTGCGCCTGTGGACCGGCCTGATCCTCCGCTGCGCCCTGAGCCGGCGTGGTCTCACTGTGCGACGCGGTGTGGGCCTGAGACGTCCCGGCGTTATTGGTCGGTGGCGTTTGGTCGGCTTGCTGCTGGTCCTGATCCTGGGTCTGGGCCTCAGCGGTCATGGGACTACCTCCTCTATCGGCTACAGATCGATGCGGTGCGCTTCTACCGCGCCTACTAGGTGGCGGTGGTTTTCGCCGTTCTTGACGTCGGGCACCCGGTTGGCGCGCCCCGGTATTCTCCTCTTCATGGGCCTGCGCCCCTCGTTTTTCGATAACGTGATCTACTTCCGTACGCAGGACACGTGCCAACTCGTCTCCGAATTCCTGAGCCACAGGTTCCATTGCGGCAGTCAGTTCTTCCTTCAGGATGGGCTCGAGGTGAGCCCCCGTCGTGTCGTCCTCACGCTTCTCTCCGGTCTGGGGCGGCTCGTCGGCCATCACGTCCTCCCTTCCGTCCGCTGCGCTCCGCGTTTGCTCACGAAGGTATAGGGTGGCCAGGGCCCGGTCAGCACGACGCGCAGGTCGGGCCGCGACAGGCGGAAGCGCTCGACCCTCTCGCGGAAGATCGGCACCGAGGCCGGATCTATCAGGTAGCCGGCTCGCAGCCTGGCGGGCTCCCTGTCTGCTAGCCGCCGGCGTTCGAGGGCGGGCGGAATCAGTACGCGGTCCAGGTCCCTCCCCATCTGCTCGGCCGCCCGGCGGTCGGACTCTTCCCGGCGGTACTCCTCCACCCTGGCTCGCAGGTAGCGACTGCCGGGCCCGCCCGCCGCGGCCGCGGCGTCTGCCGGCGCAGGCGGGGACGGAGCGGCGGCGGCGACGGCAGTCACCCCCATCTCAACCTTGTCCCCCAGCCGGTCGAGGTCGGCGATCAGGCTGTCATAGCCGTCTTCGAGGGCAGCGACGACGGAGGCATCGTCAGGCAGGATCGTGCCGAACCGAACGGGAAGCGCCGGAACGGTCTCCCGCACGGCCTCCAGGGTCCGCTCGTGCTGGAACACGTGTTTCGTGGTGGCGAGCGCGCCCGGCTCGACCGGACTGGTGATCGCCGCGAGCTCACGATTGGAGATCAAGTGCAGGACGGCGCCGTCCAGTCCCCGCAGGTCGGGAGGCATCTTCGCCGATGCGGGCACGATGGCGTAGACGTACTTGTGGTGAGACGCGCGGTCAGTCACGCGCGACCTCGACGTCATGTGTCACATCGCTCTTGCGCGATAGGGACGTCAGGCGTTCCGCCGCCGCCAACAGCACGCGCAGTTCGAGATAGATCAGGTCGACATCCGCCACCGTGATCGTCACGTTTCCGGCCAGCACGACGCCGTGGTCGATGACGCGATCGAGCAGGTCGAGTAGAGTTGCCCGCTGGGACGCAGGAAGTGGTTCGGTCACGGAGCACCCTCCGGAAGGGTTGCAAAGCTGTACGGCGGCCAGGGACCGGTGTAGCTGGCGGTGAGGCCCGGAATGCGATCGCCCAGGGTGTGGAGGGCCGCCAGAAACCCCTCGACGTCCTGACGCGAGACCAGGAAGGCTGCCTTGAGCACCTCGACCTCGTCGCCCACGGCGCCGGATGGGTTCGCCTCCGACTCGGCCGCAAAACGCGCCAGATCCTCGTAGGCGAGCTGACCCAATTCGGCCACCGCTCCGTCGATTCGGGCAGCAAGGTGTCGTTCCATCTGTCGCTGCAAAAAGTAGGCTCGGCCGGGTGTCGCCGCTGCCACCTCAGCCTCGAGCTCCCTGATGGCTCCGGCCTGCGACGCGCGCTCGTCGATGGCGGATCGCGGAGCCCGGACCCGGACCGCCCATTCGTCCATTCCCTCCAGGCTGTCCAGCCGCTGTCGCAACGTATCCTGGGCGCCTTCCAGCGCCGCTGCGACATCGTCGCGGCACGCGTAGATGCTGCCGAACTTCGCGGGAAGAATGGCCGAGTTTTCGTGGATCGCGGCTATAACATCGTTGTGCCCCTGGACGACCGACTCAAGCCAAGCCACATCCTCGGCGCGGCGCCGGACGACGTCCGGATCGAACTCGGACAGCGCGACCGGGCGCACCACGGCGGCAAGGTCTCCCTGCTCCACGGACTCAATCTCCGGGAGCGGTAAGCCGACCACACGCCGGCCCTGACCCTGCGGGCCCGGCCGCCGAACGACACCGTAGAGATACCAGCCGCGACCGGCGCCGTCCGTTGATGCGTCGGAGGTCATGTCCTGTCCTCCGCCGGAGGGGCGTCGACATCAAGCGTCAGGTACTCGTCGATCAGGCCCTCTTGATAGGCGCGAATCATATCGAGCTCCTCGAGCAACGCCGTCTCCTTCTCCTCATATTCCGGGCCGCTGATCTCGCCAAGATCGTGACGCAGGCTCAACTCGGCCAGTTGTCCCTGCACGCGATCCTCATTCATCAGCTCCGCTTCCAGCTCGGCCTGGATCTGCTTCACGATGAACTCCAGTCCACGAATCGGGCCGGTGATGGGGAAAAGCAGGAGCTCGGCGAGCAAACGCATCTCAGGCCTCCCAACGCACGCGAATGTTGACAAAGTTGTACGGAGGCACGGGGCCTACATACTGAAGGAGCATGCGTCCGGCGCCGGCGTCGCCGAGTTCGCGAACCTTCTCATCAAAGTCCTGCTCCCTCTCCTTGTCGACCAGGAATGCAGCGTTGAGCACCATCATGTCGGTCAGCTCTTTATTGACGCGGGTATTGACGGCCAGTGGCTCCAGCACGTCCAGAATTGCTTCTGCGTCGCGCACGCGCTTCGCCGCGAGTGCCTGCTCGGTGCGCTCGCCCAGCTCGATGCGGTCGTAGTAGCCGGCATCGGAGCTCTGGTTGGCCACGACATCACGAAGCATGCGGATCTGCTCGTCTTCCGCGACGACTTCCGCAAAGGCCGCCTCGCGCTGCCAGTGCGCTTTCAGGTCGAGCTCGACACGTCCCTCCACTGTCTGGAGCGTCTCATGGAGCTCGTCGAAGCGGCGTTGTAACAGCTGCCCGAGCACCTGGGCGTCGTTCATCGCGACCGTGCCAAACGCCACGGGCAGCACCGCCGAATAACGGGACGCTTCCTCCACGACCCGCTCGTGCGCCTGCAAATACTCCCGCCGCAGGGTGTATCGAATATTGGGAGATGTGCTGACGACGGCAACCAGATCCTCGTAGCGAATCGTACGGACCGGGCCGTCTTCGGTGCCGATGGCGGTTGAGACGAACCCGGGAAATGCATCGAATGGCGCGGCACGAGCGACGCAGTAGACGTACGTCCCTACGGCGGGCGCTTCCGGCATCTCGCTCATGTCTCGAGCGCTCCCGACTCATCGCCGCGCACGATGCGCAATGTGACCTGGGAGGCCAGAACCTCCGGCCGCACATCGTACGTGACGTCTCCGCCGGCCCCTGAGCCGGTCTCTAGGCTCGCCACGTACTTCTCCAGGGAGTCGTGGGCGGCGGTGATCTCCGTGAAGTGGTGCTGCCGCCCCGTGTCGTCCGGCTGCACGTCCGGATGCGTCTCCGCCGCCCGCCGCCGATATGCCGCCCGCAGATCACCCCGCGTGAACTGCTCGCCCAGGTCCAGGGCACGAGCCGCGCTGCCTATCTCGTCGGAATTCGGCTGACCAATCACCACCGTGGCGAAGCTATACGGCGGCAGGGGGCCGACATAGCGGAAGGTCAGCCGGTCACCATGCCGCGTTCCGAGGCGATCCACGGTTGCCTCGAACTCTCGAAGTTGGGGGCGATCAACCAGAAAGGCCACGTTGAGGACCAATTCGTCAGCCGGGACAGGGCTTGGCTCCGCATCCCGCGCCAGCGGCAATAGATCGTCCAGCATGCTCCGCCGCAGCTCCTGGCGTCGCCGCCCGAGCGTCTCGTGAACCAACTGTCCAATGCTGATCTGTGTCGCCACATCGCCCTGCTGACCGCTGCCGGTCACGGCGCTGACCATCGCTCGCACGTCCGGCTCGTGGCTGATCTCATTGAGTATGGCTGCGGAGTCCCACGCCACCGATAGGTCAATCTCCACGGCGTCGCCAACCTCATGAAGTGCGTCTGTCAGTCGCGGCCGGTAGCGCTCCAGGGCGGCTTCGATGGTCCGTTCGGCCGGAAGAACTGTACCGAACTTGACCGGAAGGACCGTCTGCTCCGGTAGGACCTGTTCCAGCACGCGCTGATGTGCCAGAAGGTTCTGGAGGATCTCAGCCCGCGGCAGATCGTCGAACGACGGGCCGGAGTACGGGCTCACCACTGCCGTCAAGTCGGCGATGGTCAGCGTGGAAACGCGTGTGGTGCCGTCCGGTAGCCCGTGGACGTCGGGACCGAGGTGAAGTGTTCCCCCCGTAATGGCGTACAGGTAGATGCCCTCCACCTCGGTCTCCTCTCGGTTATGGCAACGCCACTCCTCGCCACCAGCGAGGACACTCAGGTCCGTCTAGTGATTGGCGGGGTAGTACGTGTTGTGCTCCTCTCGCGCCTGATCCTCATTGACCAGACTGCTCAGCATCTCCTGCAGCCGGTCGCGCGGCGCGTCGAAGTATGCCTGCATTTCACCCAATCGCACGCCGTCCGGGTGGTTCTCGAGATATCCCATCACCTCGCGCTGCGACAGTTGACGGTGGCCATTGGTCCCATTGCCCTGATTGTTATTCTGCGCGGTCTGCGGCGGCGCCGACGCAAGCTGTGTCAGTCCGATCGCCTCGGCATAGCGCAGATACGTTTCGACGGAAGCTACCACGACGCGCGCTTCCAGCGTCAGAATTTCGATCCCGATGACGGAGAGACGCACCCATGCGTCGACGACGATGCCTTTGTCAAGGATGACGTTAAGGAGATCGGCGAGACTGGATGCTCCTCCCATCTTCTGGACGTTCTGACGCTGCGCGGGCCCCCGCTCATACACCATTGCCATATCCCTCGCTCCTTTCCACGTCTCTTGGTACTATCCTCTAATCCACGTACGACTAACTCCGTCCTTCCCGCGGACGGCAGTGATCGCTCGGCCTTCCGGCACTCCTGTGGGCAAGCGCAATATCTATGCCGTGGGCCTCCCCCACTCGGCAGTCTCGGTACAGCTCTTGCTGCCGGCGGGTGCGGTGAGAGTGGTGAGACGTGTCCTGGCGTTTTGCGTCGCTGCACTGATCGTTCTTGCCGTCTTGTTTCACACTCAGGTTGTGACCGGAGCGAGAGCCGCGCTCTTCATCCTGCAGGTTTTTCCCCAGGTGCCGGTCAAGCCGCTCGACTGGATAACGCGGGCGCCGGCGCACCGGCGGGTGAGCTTCGCAACACCGCAGGGGACCGTCATCGCCGACTTTTTCCTGCCCCGACCCCTAATCGGGGAACCGGCGCGCCTGTCCGAACCGGCTATCGTCATTGCCCAGGGTGTCCGCCTACCGGTGGGGGCGCGGTCGGGCTTTGTCGCTCTGAGCGACACGTTGGCACGGCTCGGGTATGTTGTTCTCTTTCCGCAGCTGCAAACTCTCGCCACGGGGCATGCCGGGCTCGAGGACCCGGAGACCTACGTTCGGTCTTTCACCTACCTTGAAAGAGTTCCCCAGGTGAATCCGCGCCGCATCTCCTATCTCGGTATCTCCGTCGGTTCGTCGGTCGCGCTGGTGGGTGCCTCCGACGGTCGGATCAATCGTCAGGTGCACGCACTGATCTTCTTCGCGGGGTACTACAACATCGACGACTATCTCGTCAGCGTGGCGACCGGGCGAGATCCGTATCACGGGAAGGCCGTCCGCTGGAGTCCGGACCCGAGTGCAGCGTCCCAAATAAAGGCCATTCTGCGTGCCAACGGGTCGGCAGGCCTCCTCCCCGTCTTCCAGTCTCATACTGTTGACGCGGCCGAGCGTGTGTTGCGCGCCTCGGATCCCCGCGACCTGCTGCGCATGCAGCGCTACAACCCGGCGTCTCACATGGCCTCGTATCGTGCGGCAACCTTCATCCTCGAGGATCGGGGTGACACCTTCGTCCCGTACGTCGAGTCGGAAAAGCTGGCGGCGGCGCTTCCGCGGAGTCAACGGCGGGCGCTGCTTATCACGAACGTCTTCCATCACGTGCTGCCCGGTCAGGGAGGCTTGCTTCGCCTGGCTCAGGGCTCGGTGAGTCTGTTCGGCTTCCTCTATCAGGTCCTTGCCTACCTGTGATTCGCTGTCTCCTCCCTCTCTGTTTGGTCCTCGCCACCTCGTCGGCGGTCACCGGCCCGGAGCACGGACGCCGTTCGGCCGCGGGTCGCGCGCCGTTTGCACGCTTCATCGGCACGGTCATTCGCAATGACAGGGCCCAGTTCCACGTTCCAGGCATTGCGTTCGTCGCCGTTCGCGGTGGAAAAATCCTGGACTCTGCAGGGTATGGCGAGGCGAACCTGGCGCAGCGGACGCCGGTTAGTGCAACTCATACGGTCTTCGAGTTGGGCGCGGTCTCCTCCATACTCACGACGATCTGCGCTCTCGTCCTCGCCGACACGGGCCGGGTAGGGCTGCGTCAGGACGTCAACCGCTATCTGGATGGTGTTCACGTGCCCGAGTTGGGCGGGAGGCACGTCACGCTGGCCGCTCTTCTCACCAACACGGCGGGACTCGGTGAGCCCCACATCGGCCGCCGTACCCTCGATCCCCACGATGTCCGTCCGCTGCGCGACTACCTCCGTTCGGCGTTGCCGCCACAAGTCCGGCCGGCCGGAGTCACCTACAGCTACAGTTCGTTCAGCTTCGGATTGGTTGGGTACCTGGTGCAGGACGTCTCTCACCGGCCTTTCGCGCGATATGTCAATCGCCATGTCTTCGGACCGCTACGGATGGAGCGCAGTAGCGCGCGGCAACCGACACCGCCGGAGCTACTCAGACAGATGGCAACGGGCTACGACGTGAGTGAGAGCGGCACAACGGCGGCCGCCCCGCGCGAATTCTTCAATCTGGCGCCCGCCGAGGGCATGGTGTCCACCGCCGAGGATATGGGACGGCTCCTCGTGGCCCTGCTCAGCCCCCGTGGCGCAAGGCGAGGGCGGATTGTGAGTGCGCGCGTGATCCGCGAGCTGGAAGCATCCCACTTCAGCAGCTACCCCCGCATACTCGGCTTTCCGCCATTCCCGTCCAGAGCGTATGGTTTCGGCCGCTACTACCAGAACGGCCACTTGGTTGTCGAGGAATCCGGCACCGTGCGCGGGTTCAGCGATCTACTCGCCCTCCTCCCTCGCCAGGACTTCGGGTTTTTCATTGCCGGTAACACCGCTCGCTCCGACTATCTGTTTGACGTGCAGCGGCGATTGCTCGACCGCTACTTTCCCGCGCGTCGGAAGACACACCGCTATCCCGGCTACCAATCGACGCGTTTTCCTCTCACGCGGTTTACGGGGAGCTACTGGAGCGACGAATACGACCCGGACACGATCGAGAAGCTTCGTCAGCTGGTCAATCAGGTTGATGTGTCGGCGAGCGGTGCGACGCGCTTGACGGCGCACTTTTGGTCCGGTCAAACGGTATCGGCGCGGCGCGTGGCGCCGCTCCTGTTCCAGGTCGGCGCCGGCGACACGTTCTGGGCGTTCCAGCTTGGCGCGCGCGGTCGGGTCATCCGCATGGTGCCGGGCGGCAACTCTGTCTACGATCGTATCCCGTGGGATGAGACGACGGATGTCCAGCTTGTCTACGTGGCGATCCTCCTGTTGATCATTCTCTCGGGGATTGCCGTCTGGCTGGTCGTCCCGCTGGTGCGGGGATCGACGCATATCGATAGCGTGCCGGCCGGGATCGTTTCCGCCCTCAACATGGTGTTTGTGGCGCTCCTCGGCCTCGCTATGTGGAGCGCTGTGTCTACCCAGGCGGAGCACTACTCGTGGCTCGAGTACGGGAGCCCTCTCTGGGTGTACCTGCTGCTGTGTCTACCGCTGGTGACGGTCGCTCTGACCCCGATCCTCGTTAGCGTGAGTATCGTCCGCTGGGTGAGGGGGGTCGGGTCGACGGCCTCACGCTTGCACCACTCGTTGGTGGCAGCCGCTGCCCTGGCGTTCATTCCATTTCTCACCTTCTGGAATCTGCTGGGGTTCCATGTCTGAGGCCGGCCACGCCTGGGGCCCCTGTCGACTGGATCACGCCTAGACTGGAACGAGGATCTTCCGTCCCATGCCAGCATCACGCTCTCATCCTCGCGATTTCGACGAGGACGCGGCGCGTGCCGGAGTCTCGACTCGCATACCTCTCGGCACGCGTCCCATTCGCGTCAAGCGCATTGTGGGGAGCGCAGGGAAGGCAGAAAAGCTCGGTCCGGATTTTCTTCCGCGTGGTCGAGGACCAGCCCGTGCCCACTTCCAGCAGATCCGGCGTCTCATGGCCGCCGGCGAGGTTCTCCCGCCCATCTCTGTCTACCAACTCGGCAATCGCTACTACGTCCTCGATGGACATACCCGCGTGGCGGCCGCCAAGGATCTGGGTGTCGACTATCTCGATGCCGATGTCACCGAGGCGCTGCCGCGCCGCGAGGGAGAAGTGAATCTGACCTACTACGCGCGGCGCGAGTTCGAGCGTGCCACCGGCCTCGAGGGCATCCGTCTGACGGCGCCCTGGCGCTACCACCTCCTGCAGCACCACATCGAGGGCTACCGCCTCTATCTGGAACGTTCGACCGATCGGGACGTCTCACTTCCCGAGGCCGCGGGGATTTGGTACCGCACACAGTACCTGCCGACCCTCCTTGAGATTCGGAAGCGACATCTTGCCTCAAAGCGCGGAGGCCGAACCGCCGGTGATGTCTACACCGACATCCTTCGCGATTGGGCGGAGGAGGAAGGGTTGGCGGTGAGCCTACGGGAGATGCTCGATCGCTACGATCGGGCATTGCCGCGCAGCCCGGTCCAGAGGGCGCGGCGCTTCGTCGCCAGCGCGGTCGACTCGGCGCTGCCCAATGCCCTGCTGCCTATGGTCCAGACAAGTCCCAAGAAGTTCGAGGAACAAGACCTCCAGGCAGAACTCGCAGCACCCGAGGAAGGGGATACGTAGCCGGCTCGACCCTCCAGCGTCGGCGCGTACCTCATCTCCGCCACACAGGAAGCGGAGACGCAGCAGGTGACGCTTCTCCTACGTACAATGGGCTCATCCGGCACACCTACGGGAATTCTCCCCAGAGAGTGGTGGCCCCAATAGACCGAGCGGCGTGAGTGATGGAGTCGAGTGGTTCCGACGGCGACGAGCCGACTTTGACGGATATTCGGACGCGGCGAGAGGCTGAGTGGGGCGTTCCGTCGCGGCAATTCCAGCGATGGCCGGCGCTTGTCGCCATCGCGGCCGCGCTCGCGCTCTACGTCACGTTGCCGGCGCATCTGTATTACGGGCAGGCCTGGTTCCTGCCCGCGATCGAGGCGGCGCTTTTCATCGCACTCCTGGTTTCACGGCAGCGAGAGCAGGTGGGGCACGAGTGGCAGCGCGCGCTCGCCATCGCCCTGATCGCCGTGATGAGCGCGGCGAACGTGAGCTCGTTGCTGCTTCTCATTCATGACTTGCTGACCGGAACGCCGGTTCACGGCACCAAAATCATCGCGTCCAACCTCATCATCTGGTCGGGGCAGATCTGGTGGACCAACGTCATTGTGTTCGGGTTGTGGTATTGGGAACTTGATCGCGGCGGTCCCGTGGCCCGCTGTCTCCCACATCACCGGGCGCCGGACTTCCTCTTTCCCCAGATGGCGAACCCCGATTCGGCTCCAGCGGACTGGGCCCCCTCTTTTTTCGACTACCTGTATACGTCCTTCACCAACGCCGCCGCGTTCAGCCCCACCGATACCATGCCGCTCAGCGAGTGGGCGAAGGCGCTTTTCATGATTCAGTCCTTCGCCTCGATCTTGACGGCCGTCCTGGTGATCGCCCGTATCGCCAATATCCTGCCCTGATCTGCTACAGGGGGTGAGTTGGTCGCTGTGGCGCCGATTCCTTTAGACCTTCTGGCTCAGCCGGCCGAGAGTTCGAACGAGCTCCTCGATGTCAAAGGGTTTGGCGATGCAGTCATTGAACAGGCCGGACTGGCGGGCCAGGTCAAGCATGAGCGCGGATGCCGACAGGGCGATCATGGGAGTCCGCGGGAAGCGCTCGCGGCGCAGCGCCTCGGCCAGCTCGATGCCGCTCAACCGTGGCAGCATGATGTCGATGAGGAAAGCGGCAGGGTCGATCGCTGCAGCCGTCGCGTGCACCTGGTCAGGGTGCGTGAACGGCATCACTCTATAGCCCTCGTACTCCAGGGCCTCACGCAGGACATCCAGGACGTCCAGTTCATCCTCGACGATGACGACCGGGGCTTGCTCGCCCGCCATAGATAGCCCTGCCTGATGTCGATCCCACGGCCTCGCCGTGAAGCGCGCATCCGAGTATAGTCGCGAGGCTGGGGGATCTGTGCTCTCGCCGGAGGTAGGGAACAGGGCGCGGCCGCTTCGACGTAGAATCCCGGTGCATGCCGATCGATCTGTTCGCCGGAATCCCTGTGACCGACGTCGCGACGTCTCTCGAGTGGTACCGACGACTCTTTGGCGCGCCGCCGTCTTTCCGTCCAAACGAGAGTGAGGCCGTGTGGGAACTCGCCGAGCATCGGTTCGTCTTCATCGAGCAGCGGCCCGACCGGGCCGGGAACGCCAGACACCTTGTCTTTGTCGACGACCTGGACACGTTGGTCGCACAGATCGCCGAGCGGGGGCTCGGGCCCGCCGAGCGTGAAACCTACGGCAACGGCGTCTCCAAGGTCGCGTACCGCGACGCGGACGGCAACGAATTCGGGTTCGGAGGTTCATCTCGCTAAGCGAGGTCCGGCCATGGGACGTGCTGCCGACGCTCCGCCGCGACCGGCGCGTCCCAAACGCCGTCACCAAACGCTCTTGAACGAATGGCGCTCCTGGAGGGATTCGAACCCCTGACGGCTAGTTCCGAAGACTGGTGTAAGCGGTTCAAAGGCGTTCGCGGAGCTCGATTTTCCCCTCTACAAGACGAATCAGTACCGCGGACAATTGCGGGCGTGCGGCGTAGACCGGTGTTTTGCAGCAGTCTTGCAGCGGAGGGCAGTGCCTGAAGCGATTCGGTGCGACAGCGGGCACGGACCGATGAGAGGCTCGCGTCCGGCGTGCATCTCAGCTCGCCCGCAGGAACCTCGTGTATCGCTCTTCGAGAAGTTGTGTGTCCGGCCGTGCCGCTGCAGCAGCCGGCAGATGAAGCCTCGCGCCGTGGAGTTCTTGAAGCGCATGCGTCAAGACGGGACCATCGGTCTCGTCAAGCACGTCTCCGCGAACCTGGACCACATAATCCGGGCGAACCCCGATGATATTCGTGTCGAACGCGGCATGGTGGATCTTGCACATGGCAATACCGTTGGGGATGACCGGCTGGCCACCCTCTGCGTCCCCTCTGATGTGCGCAGCGTCGAGCAGCTCGACGTGGCGTAGGCGGCAGAGGGCGCACTGCCGCTCGTATGCCAGGATCACGCGAGCTCGAAAGACAGGTTGATGTAGGCGTTGGTTGACTATACCGGGCTCGTATCGCGCCGACTCCTCGGCCACCTGGCGCCGGCCGCTAGCGTTCCAGTCCGCCACTTGCGCTTCATTCAGTGCCACGACGAATTCGTGTTGCAATGCCTCCTCGGCAGCCAGCCAGACGGGATAGATCGGAACGTACGCACCCGGTCCGACCCCCTGGAACCAGATAAGCGGCAACTGAAGAGTCATTGCGTCTCTCAGGGCGCGGTTGTCAGGGTGGTTGGGGTCGGTACCTCTCCACTTGTAGCGAAGATAGCCGTCCGTGCCAATGTCGTCTGCGTAGGGTCGGGTGTAGGGATCTGGAGAATGTACGGTTCGTATGCTCAGGGCCGCGCCCAATTGTCTCGGCTTCCGTATTCCTCGCTGCGGGTCAAGCAGGGACATCCGGTCGCCCATGTACTCGAATTGGGCGACATCCTCATACCGCACGATCCCGCCCAGTCGAGTCACCAGTGAGTCAAGGAAGGCGAAGGCGGCGGTCCGAACCTGGATCTCGGTCTCGTAAGCGGCCCAATCTCTGCTCATCCCTCCATCTAATACTGCGACTTGCTGCAGCGTAGCAAGCGCAGGCGCGTCAACAGTTCGCGAAACCTTCTGATGTGCCCCATAATTGTGTGACACCGCTGAGATCTCGAGAGCACATGCCATGACGACCCAAGAGCACAAAGCCACATACACGCAGCAACAAGCGGAGGAGCTCGAACGGGCTCTGGAAGCGCAGTACCGGGCGGACGAGCGCAACGCGCCGCCGGCACAGGAGTACGCTGAGTGGCAGCGGGTCCGGCGAGCGGCCGCCCTGCGGCGTTTCGACCGGGCTGACCACCCCAGGTAGGTGGTAGCGCGCTGGCCACGCCGAGGCGAGATCTGGTGGGTGGAAACACCGAACCAGCCCCACGATCCCGACACCCCGCGCACAGCTCTGGTCGTCTCGGAGAATCGCCGGAACTACCACAAGGACGACTACATTGTCGTTCCAGCGTTTTCGCGCGGGAACCTTGGACCGACGCGCGTCTTCCTCCCCGAGGGACAGGGTGGTATTGAGCACGACAGCATCCTGTTTTGTGATGAGGTCTGCTGCCTGGACGCAGACCTGCTCGACTTCGAGACAGGTGCTCTGGGTGGTCAGGTGGACAGCGACGTTCTGGCCGAGGTCGTGCTGAAGGTCCGGCGAGCGATAGGTGACGTCGTCCCGCTTCAGCCTGGCGAGGAGTACCCAAACCTGTCATTCGAGTAGGCGAGAGTGACCGGGGGGCGGAGACGATCAGGAGTTGCTTATGAAACCTCGCGGGCGGGCCCCTTGACATAGTGACGGAGCCCCCGAGGCTTTAGTGAGGGCCAAGCTGGCGCGTGCAATCGTGACCCTGGTGGTAGCGAGTCAGCCGGCGCAGACCCAGGCGGTTGAGAAGTTTAGCCCTGATCTTTTCGGGCTGCCGCACTCCTTCACGGGCGACTAAACCGGTTCTCCATGCACTGACCGATCCGCTTCGCGTGGGCATTTGGTCGCGATGGCGAGATTGTCGTCACGCCCGGGTGAGGAGGCGCGCCCCCGCCTAGCGCGGGAGGTCGGGACGTCGCCTGGACCGGATGGTCTTGCATTGAGAAGTAAGCGGTAATCGTGTCCCGCGTGTAGCTTGAGGGCGGTCCTCACCGGCAACCCGTTCGGCACCATTGCCCCAGGAAGGCTCACACGAGCAGCTCTATGAAGGCTGTGGGGACAGACGGCTAGATAACTTGGAGGAGAGCCGACCCAATCGATCCCCTGTCAACGACCGTTGTTCAGCAGCAGTTTTGTAATGGCGCGCCTACATTCGCGCCGCACGTTAGTTTCGGGCCCCTACTACTCCGTTGGATTCGCCGTCCTGGAGCCAAACAAACAAGTGGCGTACCCGGAGGGATTCGGACCCCCGACACCCAGTTCCCAGGTCTGGTACCGGGCCGTTTCGCGCATGTTCGCGGTCATTCATTCCTATTCGCTGCCGCTGCTGCAAGTCGATAGTATTGGCCGGAAGGAAGGAGCGGAAGGCATGCTGGACTTCCTCAAAGTGCAGGTCAAGGGGACGATCGCGGACGTTCGCCGGCTTGTCTATGCGCTTCGACTCCCCCAGCCTGGACGAATATGGCCACGTTGCCGCTATCCGTCAGCATGCCTCCCACCGGGACGGAGCGACTGGCCTCCGCGTGGTTGTTGTGGCGCCCGAGGAGATCCCGGTCCTTCCCGCCGCCGGTGAAGTCGCCGCCTATCGCACCGGACTGGAGGCAATGACCGATGTTACTCGCCATGCCCGGACCCGCACCCGCCGTGTTGAGCTTCGGGCGGAGGACGCCCTCTGCCTGGAAATCAGCGACGATGGTGTAGGGGTACTGGGCACGCGCCAGGACCGGGTGGGCACGAGGAGATCTTGCGGGCGGTGATGGCAGTCAGCCATGGGGAAGCGATCCGTAGTTCGGTAATCGCCGAGCGCATGGTGCCGTACTTTGGTCAGGTCCGCGCCCATCTCTCGTCGCAAGCCGTTCCCGAGCTCACCGACCGGGAGTACGAGATCCTGGGTCTTCTTGCGCAGCGCCGCTCAAACGCCGAGATTGCCAGGCGGTTGGTGCTGACACCGATTGCTCGCCGGCGGGGAAGTTCAGCACCTCAACTGGTCCACGTTGCGAGCGTATTGAACAATCTGGAGGGATAGATGTCCGACGCTGACGTCCCCGTTCTGATCGTCGGAGGCGGACCGGTTGGCCTGTCCGCATCGTTGCTCCTATCCCGGCACGGGGTGCGCTCGCTACTGGTGGAGCGTCATCCCGGTACGTCACTGTACAGGAAGGCCCGGGGCCTGAACGTGCGAACGCTCGAGCTGTTCCGGGTGTGGGGACTGGAGCCGGCCGTGCGTGCCGCAGCCGGCGAGCTCGATCGAGCCCGGGATGTAGTCTGGGCGCCGACCCTTGTTGCCCCCGAGACCAGGCGTATGCCATACGGCGGCGCCGAACGGGTCCAGGCAGACAGCCCGACAACGAGCGCGGGCTGCGCCCAGGACAAATTGGAACCGCTCCTCCTCGAGGCTGCTCGATCTTACGGAGTTGGCGAGCTGCGCTTCGGCCAGGAGCTCACGAAGATGAAGCAGGTCGGCGAGGGGGTGATTGCAACCGTCGTCGACCGCGCCGGCGGCGAGGAGACGGTCGTTCGGGCAGATTGGCTGATCGCCGCGGACGGGGCACACAGCACGATTCGATCGATGCTGGGGATCGGCATGACCGGGCCGGGCGTGCTCTTTCATCGAATCGCTATCTACTTCCGGGCCGACCTGCGGGCGATCGCGACGAACCGCCCGGCCCTCCTGTACTGGGTCAGTCCGCCCGAAGGGATCGGGGTGATAGGTGCAGTCAATCTTGCAGACCTCTGGGGCTACGTGGTCCCCTACCACCCGGAACGAGGCGAGCGACCGGAGGACTTCGACCAGGAACGGTGCATTCGGCTAGTTCGTTCTGCCGTGGGGGTCGAGAATCTCGAGGTAGAGGTGCTGTCGGCGCAGCCGTGGTCGGGAGCGGCGGCGGTCGCGGAGCGTTTCCGCGACAATCGCGTGTTCCTCGTCGGTGACGCCGCCCACCTCATCCCGCCGGCCGGTGGTCAGGGGATGAATGTCGGCATCCAGGCTTGCCACAATCTGGCGTGGAAGCTCGCGGGTCATCTCGATGGCTGGGCGGGAGCCGCGCTTCTCGATACGTACGAGGCAGAGCGGCGGCCCTTCGCTCTCCAGGTGAATGACGACGTGGCGCGAAACGTCGCCGCAGGACCGGGCGCGCCCAGGCCGGAGCAGTTCAGTAACCGGGGCCGCGTCCTGGGCGTGTCCTACGACTCCTCGGCGATCGTTCCCGACGATACCGATCTACCGGCGGTCGCGAACCCGGTCGTCGAGTATGTCCCGACCGCTCGCCCTGGTAGCCGAGCGCCACACATGTGGCTGTGGCGAGATGGCCACAAGATCTCCACGCTCGACCTCTTCGACACTCACTTCGTCCTGCTCACGGGCCCTGCCGGCCAGGCATGGTGCATCGCCGGCGAGCAAGCAACAGAGCAGCTTGGGGTACCGCTGCGCTGCTACACGGTAGGTCCCGACGGACCGTTGATCGAAAGGACGGGGGCGTGGCCGAGCCTGTACGGAGTGGGTCCGGAAGGAGCCGTGCTCGTGCGGCCGGATGGCCACGTCGCGTGGCGCGTTCAAACTGCCGGGGACAACGCCGCGCAGCACTTGACGGATGTCGTTCGCCGTATCCTCTCCCTCGATTGACCGAGGTTCGACGTGCGTGCTCCCATAGGGATCTCGTGTCCCATAGTGTGGCGGATCCGGTAAATGGAGCGCTATCAAGTGGGACTCATTCGGGGCAGATGCTGAGACAGACGTGAGCTGATCGTGAGAGAAGGAGTGCCGACAGTGGCGCTGCAGCCTTTCTCTGGCTCCAGCCTCGAGAAGGGCCGGACACCATGTGGATGAACCGGGCTGTGATTTTTGTTGAGGGTGTGAGGGCTGCTCTCGCCTTCCACTACCATCTGCGGACGGGCAATGCTCTCAGGCCGCTTGCCGTTCGCCTCGGCGTTCCCCTGGCAGAGCTCGCGCTCCCCGGGACGATTCAACAGGAGGACGTGACGGGCCCCTTGGTTGGCTCTCCATCACCCACCCGCATGCGTGAGCATCTGGTGGCCCCTACTGTAACCTTGAGTCCAGAAGACCTGGCACAAATCGACGACATTCTTGCTGAGTCATGGTGATGTCCCCTCTCCAGCGGTGTCGAGAACAATGAGACGACCAATCAGGTCGAGCCTGACGATAGGGATTTCGACCGCGATCATCCTCTCTGCCGTCATTCTGCTCCTCGGTGCTATGACCGCCTGGCTGGACTCCCCGCTCGGGATCGGGCGACACAAAGCTGCTACCTCGACCCTCTCCGTCGTAACCGTTGGTGGCACCGGCCGAACCGTGTTGCTGTCGAGCGGCGGGATGATCCGCTGGGGGCCGGCGTGGTCCCGCAGCGGAAAGAGCTTGGTCTACAGCCTGGGCACGGCGCGGACGGGTGTCTTCACGCTCGTGGCGTCGTTTCCCGGTCTGGGTCAGCATGCGTTGACCCACGACCGGAGGAACAACTATCTGCCGGTCTGGTCGCCGAATGGGAAACTTATCGCATATATCTCCCAGCAAGGAGCCAAGGATTCGACGGCGGAGCTCTACGTCATCGGGGCAGATGGCCGCGGGAAGCGACGGCTCACCTACAACGAGGCCTGGGAGTACGGAGCGAGCTGGTCACCGGACGGGAAGCGCATTGCCTACGGTTCGGAACAAGGGGGCATCTGGCACGTCTGGATCATGAATGCGAACGGGAGCGGCGCCCGAATGCTGCCCGGGACGGAGAAGGGGAACGCTCCCGACTGGTCACCGAATGGGCGGACCATCGCCTTCACCTCCGATCGAACCGGCAACGACAACATCTACGCGGTCAGCCCCTCCGGCGGTGTCGCGCGCCGGCTCACCACCGGCCCGTGTCATAGCGACAACGCGCGCTGGTCCCCCGACGGCAAGCTCATCACTTACGCCGTCTTCTGTCCTCACGGCTGGACGGACATCTACGTGATGGATGCGGATGGCAGCCACCCGAGAAACCTGACCAACACGCCGAGCGTCGAGGAGGAGGTGCCGGCCTGGCTGCCGGACGGGCGGCGCATCGGCTTTGCCGCATTTCAAGTGGAGCGTGACGGCCTCTGGCCCGGTCCTGCTCTGCGCGGCGTGGGCTTCGGACTGCTGCTCGGACTGCTAGCCGCCGCTGCCACGAGTCTGCGCTCCAGGCATTCCCGTCCCGTCACAGCATCGTCAAGAGTGTGATCGACGCTGGAATCTGGGGCGAGGCCCTGACGGGAGTCTCATCAGGATAAGTCGCGTTCACGTACCGGGAGCTCCAAGTCGAGGTAGTTAGACACCACGATACCGTGGTAGCATCGTGTCGACACAGGGGAGGATCCAACGTGGACGGCAAAGCGATGACACTTCGCCTCTCTCAGGAGCAGGCAGAGGCACTGGAGGCGGTGGCACAAGCAGATGGTGTGCCGGTGGCTGAGGTGGTCCGCTCGGCGATCACTGAGCATGTCGAGCGGCGCCGCAAGGATAAGGCCTTTCAGCAGCGCCTGCGCGCGTCATTGGAGCGTAACCGACGCATCCTCGAGAAACTTGCGGATCGGTAACCCTCCTTGTGCGCTATGCCTACCTCGAGTTGGCTGACTTTCTTCTGATTGCTGAGGTAGTCCTCGGACTCCCAGCGTAAGCTTTGGCTCGATCCGATCGGGTCATCACTGTTGCTGAATCGGCGCTCGCTGCTCCGGCTGCCGCCTTTAGCGACCAGGAGTTCTACCCAGGACTTGCCGAGAAAGGCGCTGTCCTGTGCTCCCACCTGGTCCGCAATCACCCATTGCCCGACGGGAACAAGGGCGCCGCCTATCTGTGTCTCATCGAGTTCGTCGAGCGCAATGGCTTTAAGTGGCGGCAGGAGACCAGCGAGGCTGAAGAGAGCGAGGTCGTCGAGACGATGGTGCGGCTTGCTGCGGGAGAGCTGCGAGAGGCAGAGCTCACGCACTGGGTGCGCGACCGTCTGGTCCCTCGCAACACATGAGCAATGACGCCGTATGCGGAGGGTTCCGCGAGATTGGGCAGGACGCGGACAGCCCGGAGCCCGCCTACCGCGAGAAGAGAGCAGGATTGCATGCCAAAAACAGTGGCGCACCTGGAGGGATTCGGGCTGTCGGGTACAGGTGCACGAGGCGGGACCTGCACGCGGTGGCTGGCGAGCGCGCTTCATGGCATGCTGGTCGGTCTCGCCTCATGGCGATACTTCAGACCGAAATGGCCTCTTGACACTCCGCCGCTCGTGCTGTATCCTGCCAGTATCAGGTTAGCCTGATGGCATCAGGGAGCTGGGTGGAAGGATGGAGTTGGACACACGCGAGACGAGCAAGCCCCTTCCGGCAATGGAGCGTAGGCGCCGTATCCGACAGGAGACGATCGCCTCTATCCTCGCCGCCGCGCGGGCCATCATGCGGGATCAGGGCGTCCCTGCGCTCAACCTCCATGAGGTGGCGCGCCGCATGGGCATGCGGCCGCAGTCCCTCGCCGAATACTTTCCCACTAAGTCGGCCATGTACGACACGCTGTTCGGAATGGCGATTCAGCTGATGCGGGAGGGCGACGACCGGGCTTTCACCGGTCATGGGCCGGACTGGGGGCGCGTGCAGGCATGGTTCGAGAACCGGCTTGCCTTTGCCGAGGAACATCCTGAGCTCTACCACCTTGCCCTGGCCATGCCGATCCCCGACTTTGTCCCCTCGGAAGGGAACAAGCAGGCGGTGCGGGCCCTCCTGGAGGGCGCGCGGCGCGGGCTGGCGGAGGTCATCGAGGCCGGAGTCATGGAGCCCAGCATGCCGACGGAGCGGGCGGTGGATATCCTCCTGACCGCCCGCCGTGGCATTATCGCGGAGCAGATCGGGAAGGAGCCGGTCGTCCCCGAACGGTCTGCTCGCTTTGGCAGTCTGATCCCGGACGTGATTGCCGTCTATCGCGCTGCGTGGGAACCGCGGGCCGCGCAGCGGCCCGCGGTGCCGGACGGGCAAGGAGAGTCCGGCGCGTAGGAGGGCCGCTTCCTCAGCACAGTGAGCAAAAAGATTCGCGTCTCGTGACGACATCGAAAGGATGCACGTTCATGGCAACAACCAGTCAGCGAATGATTACCGCGACGGCCGCGGGAGAGGGACAGGCCTACCTCATTGGACCGGAGATGGTCACCATCAAGGTCCCGGGAGCCGAGACAGAGGGAACTCAGTTGGTGGTCGAGGTCGACACACCGCCGGGAGGAGGTCCCCCTCTCCACACTCACGCGGCCCAGGAGATCTTCTTCGTGCTGGAAGGTGAGTTCGAGTTCCCGACGATGCGCGACGGCCAGACAGTGATGACACGGGCCGGTGCAGGGTCCGTTGTTCATGTCCCCGGCGGCGTCCCGCACACCTACCACAACGCCGGCTCGGGCCGCGGCCGGTTCCTCGCGGTTCTCTCGCCAGCCGCCGAGATGGAAGGGTTCTTCAGGGAAGCGGGAATCCCGGTCGAGGATCCGGCTCATCCACCGGCACCGATCCTACCGGACATGGAGAGATTCCTCACCCTCTCCCACAAGTACCACATGAACAACATCCTCCCGGGCGAGCAGTAGAGGAGAAGCAACATGAGCGGCATATCACCGACGCCGGCCATCGGCGACAGGCGGGAGTACGTGACCGAGCCGACCCTGTTCGGAACCCACCACATCTCACTCAACGTGCACGACCCGGAGCGATCGGAACAGTGGTACACGCAGGTACTCAACTTCAGTCGCTTGGGGGCGTACTCCGGAGAGGGTTTCCACCGCATCATCATGCATCACCCCTCGGGCATTGTCCTCGGGCTGAGCAGGCACGAGCATCCGGAGGCCGACGTGCCGTTCAGTGAACGACGGACGGGCCTGGACCATCTAGCGTTTCAGGTCGCTGGTCGAGAGCAGCTCGAGGCGTGGATCGCGCGTTTCGATGCGCACGGCGTGGACCATTCCGAGATGAAGGCCGCGGCGATCCCCGGGACGTTTCTCGTGGCGTTCCGCGACCCGGATGGGATCCAGCTCGAGCTCTTCGCCCCTGCTCAGGCTAACTCCGGGTAGCCGTCCAAGTCGTCCAGCGTGACCGCGTGTGGCCGCCACGTTTGAAGGAACAGGGGGAGGCCTCACCACATCACTGTCCCCATAAATATCATCCAGCAACAATAGAGAAGGAGAACACACAATGGCCGTAGAAATGCGAACGGAACTACCCGGAGCGACCGCGGATCAGGCGAAAGAGTTCGAAGCACACGTGCTACCCCGGATCAAGACGTTTCCTGGCTTCATTGCCGGCGCCTATGGACTCAGCGACGCGGGGTTCTTCGTGACCGAGTTCTGGGAATCGCGGGAGACCCACGAGCGATGGATTAAGGATTTCATTGCACCCATGTTGCAGCAGTTCGGGGTTACCGCCGTTCCGCCGGTACACTACCGGCACGTCGACGCGGTCGCCGGTCGTGAGGGGGACGGAGTGGAGCAAAGAGCGGGCGGCGTCCAGAGTTGAGCGCCCTCGCGCTGATGGGGATGCTGGTTGCGGTGATTAAAGTAGTCGTGACACGGTAGGAGGGCTCGATGACAGACGGGGCCGCGGACATCAACGGTGCGTCCGCCGACAGCAAGAGGCCCCGTCTGTCATCGGCTTCGGTTTCAGAGCCGGCACGCGTCCAGGCTGGAACGTGCCGTCGTCTACGCGGAGGGACGAACACGGGCAGTCTTCAGGGCGTCAAGGTGGCGAGCGCCGATCCAGGGATCACCGGGGTGATGCCGACCATGCTCGACGACGACGACATCTCCACTGCCAAGCCCGCGGATCGATCGAGCATTCCGTACCCGCGCGAGCGGCGCTCTCCGGAGGATGCCGTGCGTGAGTTGGCGGAGCCGGCAGCTGGTTCGTCCGTCCGCACCTTCCTGATTGCCGATGTGCGGGGGTACACCCGCTTCACCAACGACCACGGCGATGAAGCGGCCGCCCGCCTGGCCGACTGCTTTGCCGCCCTCTGCGAGGGGGTGGTAGGCGAGCACGGCGGACGGGTGATCGAGCTGCGGGGGGATGAGGCGCTCTGCGTCTTCGACTCGTCCCGAGATGCCCTTCGTGGTGCGGTCGCTTTGCAGGCGGCGTTCATGCAGGCGGTCGCGGATGATCCGGCCCTTCCCCTGAACGTCGGGATGGGCCTCGACGCGGGCGAGGCCATCCCTGTTCGGGGCGGATACCGAGGAGGCGCCCTCAACCTGGCCGCCCGCCTCTGCTCGATCGCCGGGGGCGGTGAGATCCTGGCCAGCGAAGGCGTCATCCATCTGGCCAGAAAGATGGACGGTCTGGCCTTCGTGGACCGAGGACAGGTCACGCTCAATGGCCTCACAGCGCCGGTGCGGGTCCTGCAGATCGCACGAGAAGGGGATATCCCCGCCGGGCTTCCTCCGCTCCAGCCCATCCTCGTCACCCACCCGACCAATCTCCCTGACGATTCGACGCTCTTTGTGGGGAGGGAGGAGGAAATCGCCGCGATTGCCGGGCTGGTGCGGGACCCCCATATCCGGCTCGTGACGCTCACCGGGCCAGGGGGGACGGGGAAGACGAGGCTGGCTTTGCGAGTCGGCAACACTCTCCTCTATGACTTCCAGGATGGCGTCTTCTTCTGCGATCTCGCTTCCCTGACAGATGCCTCGCTGGTTGCGTCTACGATTGCCGGGGTGCTGGGTGTGAAGGAGGAGGGCGGGCAGGATCTAACCGGGACCCTCACCGAGCAGCTGAAGGCAAAGCACCTCCTGTTGGTCCTCGACAACTTTGAGCACCTGCTCGACGCCGGTCACCTGGTGGCTCATCTGCTGGATGGGTGCCGCGATCTCCATGTCCTCGTCACCAGCCGGATTCCGCTTCATCTGAGCTGGGAGCAGGAACATAGCGTGCCTCCCCTCTCGCTCCCTGATGCTCATCGGGTGAGAGACGCGGCAAGCCTCTCCCAGTACGAATCGGTCGCACTCTTTATCCAGCGGGCACGAGCCGCCAAGGACGGCTTCACCTTGTGAAGTTGCCCCGGTTCGGTGGAGAGTTTACGACTTGGTCATGGGACGCTGGGCTGCAGTGAGGATACCTCCTTTCATGCCGGACGTGGGGCGTGGATATGTGGACGGCGTCATGAACCAGTGGCGTCTCTGAGCGCCAGCCCGCCGCCCACATACCCACACCCTCTGCTGCGACGACGGCTGCTCCTTCATGCGGCGATCTCCTTGGTGAACTGCCGCTCGAAGGCGGCCGGCGAGAGGTAGCCCAAGGCCGAGTGTCGGCGATGGGTGTTGTAGAAGCCCTCGATGTAGTCGAAGATGGCCGTCCTCGCCTGAGTACGGGTACGGAAGGTGGAGCTATCGAGCAGTTCACACTCCAGGGTGGCGAAGAACGACTCCGTGATGGCGTTGTCGTAGCAATCGCCCCGACTGCCTAGAGAGGGCACCACCCCCGCCTCCTGGCAGCGCGTCCCGAAGGCAATGCTGGTGTACTGGCAGCCATGGTCGGAATGGTGAATGACGCCAGGATCGGGACGGCGAGTCCAGAGCGCCATGTCGAGGGCGGACAGCACGAGCTCGGTCCGAAGATGATCGGCCATGGCCCAACCGACAATCCGGCGGCTGAAGACATCGAGCACCACCGCGAGGTATAGGAACCCCGACCAGGTGGGGACGTAGGTGATGTCCGCCGTCCACCGCTCATTGGGCGCCGCAGCCACGAACTGCCGCTGGAGATGATCCGGTGCAAGGGAGGCACGCTCCTCGCGGACGGTGGTGACGACGTGCCGACGGCGATGGCAGCCCATGATTCGCGCTGCTCGCATCAGCCGAGCCACTCGTTTCCTGCCACAGCGGATGCGAGCGGCCACAAGTTCCGCGTGAATGCGGGGCGCGCCGTAGGTCTGCCGGCTCTCCTCATGGATCGCCACAATCCGCTCGGTCAGCTCGGCATCCTGCCTGGCTCGGGTTGAGGGTTCCCGTTTGCGCCATGCGTAGTACCCGCTGACGGAGACAGCCAGCACGCGACAGAGCATGACGATCGAATGGGTGGCCTTCTCTCGTTCAATGAACGCAAACCTCACGTCGGGGTTTGCCCCGTCTCCTGAGCGAAGAAGGCCGCGGCTTTTAGCAGAATCTCCCGCTCCTCGCGGAGCCGCTTAACCTCACGTCGGAGCTGGCGGACCTCCTCCGTTTCTTCGGTGGTCAGGCCATCGTGGCGGAGACCGTCATCGATATCTGCTTGCTTGCGCCAGATGCGCAGGGTTTCGCTCGTGACGTCCAGCTCTCGCGCGATCTGAGCCATCGATCTGCCACTGGTGCGCATGAGCCGGACGGCCTCGGCGCGGAACTCGGGTGGGTAGGGAGCATGACTTTTCGGCATCGGTGCATCCTTCCGGGATCTTCAGACCCCAAGCTTCAGAGTGTCTACCGAACCGGGTCAAGTCCA
>Ga0209810_1000692_pt1 | contig 65877 bp, 55 predicted proteins | sample Coa_R1_7_FD_187159 | JGI IMG/M metagenome (GOLD analysis project Ga0209810, IMG submission 187159) | Surface soil microbial communities from Centralia Pennsylvania, which are recovering from an underground coalmine fire - Coalmine... | ecosystem: Environmental > Terrestrial > Soil > Unclassified...
AATTAGCTCTCCGCGTCACCAGTTCATACTGAGTGCCACAAAGGGGGTGAAAGGGATGAACGATTCGGAAGCGCCCTTGGGTGCTTCCCGGACAACCTGCATTCGATGACTTTCGACAAGGCCAAGGCGGAAAATGGGGTGCTTCTGGCGGAACGCTGGGTGATGGCCGCGCTCCGCCATCGCCGTTTCTTCAGCCTGGCCGAACTCAACGAGGCGATTCGCGAACTGCTGGAGAAGCTTAACCAGCGGCCGTTCCGCAAGCGCTCCGGTTCGCGCGCCACGCTGTTTACCGAACTGGATCGGCCCGCGCTTCAGCCGCTCCCTGCCGAACGCTTCCAGCTGCATCACTGGGCCCCAAGCGCGCGTCAACATCGACTACCCCATCCAGTTCGACCGCCACTTCTACAGCGTCCCTTATACACTCACCGGCCAACTCGTGGAGATCCGCTCCACGGCAACCACGATCGAGATCTTTCACCGCGGTCAGCGCGTCGCTTCCCACCTCCGAAGCGACCAACCCTATCAAGCCACTACCGTGAATGCTCATCGTCCGAAAAGCCACCAGCAGCACATCGCCTGGCCCCCCTCGCGCCTGCTCCACTGGGCCACAACGGTCGGGCCGGCCACCGCCCAATTGTTTGCCGAGATTCTCCAGAGCAAGCCTCATCCGGAGATGGGCTACCGCGCCTGCCTGGGCCTTCTGCGCCTGGGGCAGCGCTACTCGACCCAGCGCTTGGAAGCAGCGGCTCGACGCGCCGTTTCGACCGGCGCTTGTTCCTACCCCAGCGTGAAATCCATTCTGGAACGCGGGCTCGACCGCCAGGCGCTGGAAACGCCGTCTTCCTCACCGCCCGTTGTGCATGAGAATCTGCGCGGTGCTTCGTATTTCGCCTCCCGCTCGTCGGGACCTCCTCCCGGTGAACCCGTTCCGGGTGTGCCCGAACTCCCACTCTATTCCGCCAAGGAGCCTGCATGCTAAATCAACCGACTCTCGATAAACTCGAGTCCTTACGTTTGCACGGCATGGCCGAGGCCTTTCGCGCGCAAGCCGATCCCGCCCAACGGGGCGGCCTCGCTGGCCTCAGTTTTGAAGAACGCTTCGCCCTGCTGGTCGATCAGGAGTGGACCTGGCGGCAGAACCGCGCCTGGGCGCGCCGCCTCGCCCAAGCCAAATTTCGCTATCGCGCCTCGGTCGAGGACATTGACTTCCGCACACCCCGCGGGCTGGACCGCTCGCGGGTGCGCTCGTTGGCGCAGAACTCCGCCTGGGTCACCGAGCATCAGAACATTTTCTTGCTGGGGCCGACCGGGGTCGGGAAAAGCTGGCTGGCCTGCGCCCTGGCCGAAAAGGCTTGCCGGGACGGGTTCGGCGCTTTGTTCATCCGCGCTCCCAAACTGTTTCGCGAGCTGGCTCTGGCCCGCGCCGACGGCAGCCTGGGAAGCAAGTTGGCCCGGCTGGCCCGCATCGATGTGCTGATCGTGGATGATTGGGCCCATGCGCCGCTCGGGGAGAGCGAGCGACGGGACTTCCTGGAAATCTGCGAGGATCGCTATCAGATGCGCTCGACGATCCTCACCCGCCAACTCCCGGTGGCCAGGTGGCACGAGCAGATCGGCGATCCTACGCTGGCCGACAGCATTCTGGATCGGCTGGTGCACAACGCCCATCGCATCGAGTTGCGCGGCGAATCCCTGCGCAAGGAACGTGGCGGCAAGGAGGCATGAGCCCCAAGGGGAAGTCCCACGGGTCCAGGAACCGTGAGCTGATCGTTCCAGGACCATCCTGGCGCAAGATTCTGGCAAGGAAGGTTGAGATTTTGGCCCAACACGCAGAAACAAGCCTCGGAACAAGCCCGGACATCGGCCCCCATGAAGGCGCCTTGCGCGTCGCTCCGAGAACGCCGAGATGAAAAGCGCGGTGGAAATGCCGCCCCCTGGAAAGCGTGGAAAACTTCAAAACCCAGTTTTCCACTCTTCCCACCGGGCTTGGAAATCCGGCAAGAAACACAGACGCCGGATTTCAACATTTCCACCGCGCCGACGGCCGCATCGATCAATCTCTCGGGGAAGGAGAAAAAAACCGTGACCGGGATCGAATTTCAGTTGACCCGGCCCCGTCACTTCAAGCACCCTATGAACGTCAGCGTCGCTTCGCTCCGATCGTGATGATTATTACAGACCGGAATAAACCATCACGATAAATTCGGAATCACCCATCACCATCATCGGAATACGCATTCCTCCATGATCTCCGCCTTCAGCCGCTCGTTCTTTGCCAATCCCGGCACGTAATCGACCCGGTTCCGCTCGCACCAGCCCATCAGCTTTTCGCGGCAGAAGCCCGAGTCTGCCCGCAGAGTGATTCTGACCTCGGGCCAGACCTGGCGAATCTGGGCTACGATCCGCGCCACCTCCTCCGCACAACCCGCCGAGGCATCGATATTCGGAGGCTGCAGGCGGGCGCACAACCGATGATCTCCCGCAAAGATGTACAGCAGCAGAGAGCAGTAATGCCCGTCGTAGCCATGAAAGAATCCCCCTTCCTGGTTGCCGTGCAGCGGGTCGTCGGTCACGTCCGGGGCAGTGATTCGCGCACCGCCGTCACATAGTCTTCGCGCGGATTCCTGCGCTACGATTTCGAGCATACGTGGATGCCCATCCGCGCCCCCGCCCGAGCCAGTACGGTCTGCAGTCCGGCCCCGGCTCTCGCCGGTCGGGTCCGCCTTCTCGGCCAGCACCGAACCTTACCTTTAGCCACGTCCTCATGCGGCTCTACATCGGGCCTTCGTCTACTTGGGAGGGGAACGCAGGAGCGCCCCGCACCCTGACGTTTCTTTGACAGAGCGGCCAGATTTTCGTATTCTCTCTTGTTACCTCATGGTCAGGAATCGACGCTATTCCCAAGCGAGGCAGGATCGGACATGGCTCCTGAAGAAGGCTGGGTCGGTATCGAGGATGTAGCGGCCCATTTACGGGTGGCCAAGGAGTCTATCTACCGTTGGGTGGACTCGAAGGGCTTCCCGGCTCACCACGTGGGGCGCCTCCTTCGGTTCAAGCTCTCAGAAGTGGACGAGTGGGTGACGACCAGCGGCGGGGATGATTCCGCGTCCGCCGCAAGGGGGAAGACGAGGGAAGCCAGGCCAGCAGGCCGAAAGCCGAACGTGAAGAAGAGCAGGCATGGCTGAGAATCGCTTTTCAACTCAGATCGGACGGCCGATCTCCCTGCAGGGACACTTCGACGTCCCCGTCTTGCTTGAGGACGTTAGGGCGCTGGGCGGGGACGGCTCCGCCGGTTATGAGTGCCGCGTCCGGCTGCCTGACGGCACGCTCGAGGAGGCGGTCATCTCACCTGCAGAAGCGGCTTCACTCTTCGGCACGGGACGAGAAACGGCGGCAGCGATCAAGCCCGTCGATGCGGAACGACTCCGGCTGTTGATCGAGTCCGCCCGGATACGCTTGGCCTACGCCCACGACCGCCAGTTCGCCGTCAGCCTCTCCGGCATCCGCACCCTCCCTCACCAGATCGAGGCAGTCTACCAGGCCATGCTGCCGCAGCCTCGCCTGCGGTTTCTGCTCGCGGATGATCCCGGAGCGGGCAAGACCATCATGGCCGGCCTGCTCATCAAGGAGCTGAAGCTCCGGGAAGCCATCGAGCGAGTCCTGATTCTCTGCCCGGCTCCGCTCACGATCCAGTGGCAAGACGAGATGCTCCGGTGGTTCGGGGAGTCGTTCGACATTATCTTCTCCGCCGTGGACCAGCAGCAGCTGACCAACCCATGGCAGCGCTCCTCGCAGGTCATCTCGTCCATCGACTACGCCAAGCAGGATGAGGTGCGCGAGCGAGTGTGGCAGCAGCGCTGGGACCTGGTGGTCATCGACGAGGCTCACAAGTGTTCAGCGAGAACCGCCTCAGGCGGTCAGGGACGCGAACCGAAGGTAGCCACGACCAAACGGTACGATCTGGTCTCGCGGCTCACGTCACAGGCCGACCACATCCTGCTCCTCACCGCCACGCCACACCACGGAGATGAAGACAAGTTCTCGCACTTCCTGCGCCTCATCGATCCCGACCTCTTCCCCGAGCCGCACCGGCTCGGCAAAGAGGCAGCCGAGGCACGCCGAGGGATCTTCAGACTCGGCAAGAACTCGCCGTGGTGCCTGCGGCGCCTGAAGGAGGACCTGAAGGACCTCAATGGCAACCGGCTGTTCCCCGACCGGCACGCAAAAACCGTGACTTTCCGGCTCAACAGCGAGGAATACGCCCTCTACAAGTTGGTCACGGCCTATATCAACCAGTTCATCCCGCAACAAACGGGCCAGCGGCGCTCGTCTGCGGCGCTGACGCGCACCGTCCTCCAGCGACGCTTGGTAAGTTCGACCTGCGCGATCCACGAATCCCTGAAGCGGCGTCTCAAGAAGCAACAGGACCTGGTGGACGAGCTGGAGGGGCTTTCGCCCGCCCAGCGGGCCAAGCGCCTCGCTGCCCTCCAGGGGCGCCTGCCCGACGCGGAGCAGGAAGAAGACGATCTTGACGATGAGGTTCGCGATCAGCTTGTCGACGAGTACACGGCAGCGCTGGAGCTGGAGCAGTTGCGGGACGAAATCGCAGCCCTCAAGGAGCTCGTCGAGCAGGCCCGCAGGGTACGAGAGCTCGCGAACGATTCCAAGTTGGCCGCCCTGAAGAAGTGCCTCGGAGAGGCGCAGTTCGTCGAGCTCAAGGATGGCCGGGGCAAGCTCCTGGTCTTCACCGAGCACCGCGCAACGTTGAGCTATGTGCGGGAACACCTCGAGCGATGGGGATTCAGCACGTGCGAAATTCACGGCGGCATGAATCCGCACGAACGCAAGCGAGCCCAGGAGCAGTTCCGCACCACCGCCCAGATCTGTGTGGCGACTGAGGCTGCCGGTGAAGGCATCAACCTTCAGTTCTGCCACCTCATGATTAACTACGACATGCCATGGAATCCCACACGCCTGGAACAGCGCCTCGGCCGCATCCACCGGATCGGCCAGGACCGCGACGTCTACGCGTTCAACTTCGTGGCCACGGATTCCGAGGACGGGCAGCCCATCGTTGAGGGACGTATCCTCCATCGCCTGCTGGAAAAGCTGGACACGATGAACGAGGCCTTGGAAGGGCGCGTGTTCGACGTCATCGGCGAGGTGCTGTCGCTGAACGACGTGAACCTCCCGGACATGCTGAGGGAAGCCGCCTACGACCCCCGCCGGCTGGACGAGTACCTGGACCAGATCGACCGCATCGATCCCGCCAAGCTGAAGGAGTACGAAGAGGCCACAGGCATTGCGCTCGCCCGGGGCCACGTGGACTTCACGGGATTCCAACGCCGCAATCTCGAGGTCGAGGAAAAGCGGCTGATGCCTCGCTATGTGGAGGCGCAGTTCATCGCCGCGGCCAAGGAGGTCGGCCTTCGCATCGAACCGAGGGCCGACGGCCTCTGGCGTATCGAGCACGTATTGGCCGACCTGCGGTCAGACCGGCTTCGATCGGTCCACCGCCTCGGCAAGGCCGATCCCTCGTACCGCAAGGTCACGTTCCACAAGCACCACTTGGAGCAGCCCGCCCATATCGATGCGGTTCTCATGGGGCCGGGGCATCCCCTGTACGCAGCAGTCGACGAGAAGCTCAACGAGAAGCTGGCCGAGCTCCAGGGAGGCGTCGGGTTCTACGTGGACCCGCTCGCGACCGAGCCGTACCGGCTCCACTTCTTTGAGATCTCCATCCGCGGCAAGGACTCCAGGGGAAACGACGTTCCGCTCCACGGAGAGCTGGTGGCAGTCCGAGACCAACGGGGGCAGTTCGAGACCGTACCGAGCGACATGCTTCTCAACCTGCCCCCCCTGGCGAGCCCGCCGTCCACAGTCGATCCCGTTGACACCCAGGCGGCCTCGGACTTCCTCAAGAGCACGTACCAACTGGACTGCCGCGCTCGCTGCCAGGAAGAGCGCCAGCGTTTCGCCCGCATCTGCCGGGAGTACCTGGAACGGTCCTTCGATGCCCGGATCAAGCGGGCCCAGGAGCGGGCTATGCTGCTTGCGGCGGAGGCGACGACCAAGCCCGAGTACAAGCTGTCGGCGGATGAGGCGCGCAAGTACGTGGAGGAGTTGCAACGCCAGCGCGAGGAGCGGCTCAGCGGGCTCGGTCGGTTGGAAATCGCCCGCACCGGCCCCGTGCGCCACGTGGCCACGGCTATCGTCTTGGCGGCTGGCGCGGACACGGTAGCTCAGCTTGCGGACCTCGCGGACGAGCTCGACCCGAACGTCCGAAAGCAGAGCGAGCTGGCCGCCGAGGACCTGGTTGTTGCCGCGCTCAAGGAGGAAGGGTTTCCCGAGGATCGCATCGAGCGCGTGGGGCACCTGAAGCTCGGCTTCGACGTCCGCGCCCACCGGATCGCCGACGAAGCAACCGGCGAGGTGCTCGTCAAGCGCATTGAGGTCAAGGGCCGTGTGCGCGGGCAGCCGGTCCGCTTGACGACCAACGAGTGGTACAAGGCGCAGCAGCTCGCCGAGACCTATTGGCTCTACGTGGTGTGGGACCCGCTTGGCCCAGCCCCGGAGCTGGCCCGAATCCAGAATCCCGCGGTGCGGCTGGACCATGCCAAGCGGGAGATCGTCGCGGCGCGGTTCTTCGAGATCCCGGCCGAGGCGATAGCAGTGGCAGCACAGAGTGGGAGCTAGCAGTGCCGAAGAATATCCACGAGATCAGAGATCCAATCCACGTGTTCGTTCGGTTGGACAACCACGAACGCAAAGTCCTCAACTCGCGTCCTTTTCAACGACTGCGGCACATTCACGAGCTGGCATTGACATACCTTGTGTATCCAGGCGCCACTCACAAGCGGTTTGAACATTCTCTCGGCGTCATGGAGCTCGCAAGCCGTGTTTTCGATGTTGTCACAAACCCTGACCATGTTACAGATGAAATCCGCAATTCCCTTCATCCCCTCGGGAACCGAGACGAGCGCCAATACTGGCGCCGCGCTCTCAGAATGGCTGCCCTATGTCACGATATTGGCCACCTGCCCTTTTCCCATGCTGCGGAGAAAGAGCTGCTCCCGCCAAACTGGGACCACGAAAGGCTTACCCAAGCGATCATCGCTTGCGATGAAATGAAGGATATCTGGAATAGCGTTACCCCGCCTCTTCGGCACGAAGACATCATGAAGCTTGCAGTGGGTACCAAGAAAATGAAAGATTCTCAGTTCTCAGACTGGGAGGCCATTCTTTCGGAGATTATCGTCGGGGACGCTTTCGGGGTGGATCGCATCGACTATCTTTTGCGCGATTCCCATCATATTGGCGTGGCATACGGGAAGTTCGACCACTATCGCCTCATCGATACTCTTCGGATTCTTCCTACCCCTTCGGCTGGCGAAGACGGGGCAGGAGGGGAACCCGCGTTGGGAGTAGAAGAAGGAGGTCTTCAGTCGGCTGAGGCGCTGATGCTCGCTAGGTACTTCATGTACTCGCAGGTCTATTTTCACCCCATTCGCAGAATTTACGACATCCATCTAATAGATTTCTTTAGGGAATGGCTCGACGGAAGCGTCTTCTCTACGAACCTTGAAGAGTTCTTGCGTCTTACGGACAATGAGGTCACAGCCGCTCTCCTCGATGTGGCGTCACATCAGGGTAAAGCGGGATATCTACACGCTCGGCGGATTGTCCATCGCGAACATTTCAAACTCGTATATGAGCGGAATCCGAACGACACGAAAATCAATCCAGAGGCGGGAGAATCCGTTTTCAAAACCTTGCAAGGCCAATTCGGAGAGAACAAGTTTCGGCACGATCGGTATCGCCAGAAGGGTGGTGCGCCAGACTTTCCGGTTAGGATGCGCCACGGTCAGATCGTCTCGTCGCTCGCCGTTTCAGAAACACTGAACAATGTACCAGTGGTTTCTGTGGATTATGTGTTCGCAGAGCGCTCCGTTTTCAAAGAGGCCAAGGAATGGCTAAGCAAAAACCTACAAGAGGTCATCAAACCCAAGGAGGAGGTTGACAATGGATAGGTTAAAGAGAGCTGCGGTGCTTACACGGCTAATGGAGAAGCTCCGAGAGAAAGGAAGCTGGTGTGGAGAAACGCATGTTCAGAAGGCAAGTTTTTTTCTGCAGGAGCTTATGAAGGTACCATTGGGGTTCGACTTCATCTTGTACAAGCACGGACCGTTCTCTTTTGACCTACGCGATGAGCTGACCGGCTTTCGGGCGGACAATCTAATCCGTCTGGAACCACAGTATCCCTACGGTCCCAGCATTCTGCCTACCGATCTTGGCAAGAAGATCCAAGAGATAAACTCAAAAACCGTTGGGAAATATGAAGATCGTATTGAATTCATAGCTGACAAGCTGGGCCCCAAACATGTTTCCGAGTTGGAACGGCTGGCGACGGCGCTTTACGTGACTCAACTCCCGAACGCAAGGGCTTCCGTCGATGAGAGATCACAGCAGTTGACAAAGCTCAAGCCCCAGATCCCGCTTGCTGTGGCAAGAACCGCAGTTGAAGAGGTAGATCAGATCATCGGAGAAGCTCAGGGACTCATACACTGATGCGGCACAACGACACCGTAGACGACCGCAGGCTCATCGAAGACTACCTGCCCATCGAGGCGATCAGTGCCGAGGCCTCGCGGGAGAAGTCGGTCCGTAAGGGGCACATCTCGACGCTGCACCTGTGGTGGGCGCGGCGCCCGCTCGTGGCCTGCCGGGCGGCGGTGTACGGGGCGCTGGTGCCGGCCTCGCGGTTCGTTCCGGAGAACGGGCCGGACAACAAGAAGCAGAGCCTCGGACGCGCCAACGCTGCGAAGTTCGTCGAACGACTGTGCCAGTACCCGGGGTCGCCGGAGGTCATCAGGGAGGCGCAGCGGCAGATCCTCGAAGCCCACGCGGAGCGACTCACCCAGGAGACTGGCAAGCCGGTCACGGTCGAGGACATCGTCGAGGGCCGGGCGCCGCGCCCGAAGGTGCTGGACATGTTCGCCGGCGGCGGGGCGATTCCATTGGAGGCACTGCGTCTCGGCTGTGAGGCCTACGCGCTCGATCTCAATCCCGTCGCCCACATCATCGAGCTGTGCACGCTGGTCTATCCGCAAAAGTACGGCAAGCCGGACTCGAGCGCGCGTGGGATGACCGGGCCGAAGAACGCCAAGGGCGAGGCGACCTGGGGCGGCCTGGCCGAGGAGGTCCGCTACTGGGGCAACTGGGTACTGAAGAAGGCCAAGGCCGAGATCGGCGACCTGTACCCGGTCATACCAGATCCGAAGTCCAAAGGTACCAAGCCGCTCCGCCAGACGGATATGTGGCAAGCCAAGGAAGAAGTTTCGCCCGGCTTCCTCGTGCCGGTGGCCTACCTGTGGACCCGCACGGTGCGCTGCAAGAATCCCACCTGCGGGGCCACGGTGCCGCTGGTGCGGCAGACCTGGCTCTGCAAGAAGAAAGACCGCTACGTGGCGCTTCGCATCGTGGCGCCGAAGAAGGAGAAGCGCGTGCGCTTCGAGGTGGTCGAAAGCGCCACCGAAAAGGGCCTCGGCTTCGACCCCGCGGGCTTCTCCAGGGGCGGCAACGCAACATGTCCGTTCTGCGGGACGGTGGCGGATAGCGACTATGTGAAGGCCGAAGGCTGTGCCAAGCGCATGGGGCAGCAGATGATGGCCATCGCCTGCACGCGGCCGGGAAGGCAGGGGAAGATATACCTGTCGGCGGATGATTACGGCGAGCTCCGGCCTGATGACGAGGCAATCCGCCAGCGCATCGAGGCGCTCTGCCAGCAGACGGGGCTGGCGGTGCCGAGCGAGCCGATCATCACCGATGCCAAGAATAGCTGCTGGACACACCTTTATGGGCTAACTACCTTCGGCGACCTCTTTACCCCCCGCCAGATGCTCTGCCTGCTCACCTTCGTCGCGGCGGTAAGGGAGGCGCATGAGCAAATGCGAAAGGCGGGCATGGACGCCGAGCAGGCGAAGGGGGTGGCGACGTACTTGGCAGCCGCCCTGGACCGAGAGGCGGAGGACTCGTCTTCGCTCTGCAGATGGAATCCCAATGCCGAGAAGACGCAAGGTACCTTCGGTCGTCAAGCCTTACCGATGGTATGGGATTTCTGTGAGGCAGATCCTTTTGGTGACGCTGTTGGAGATTGGAGTTCTCTAATCTACCTGCAGTTGAACGCCATCGAGGGCGCAACTCATCTCCTCGGAGAACCCGCGCGCGTCACCCGCGGCTCGGCCACGGCGCTCCCCTGGCACGGCGTCTACTTCGACGCGGTCATCACCGATCCGCCGTACTACGACAACGTCCCCTACGCAGACATCTCGGACTTCTTCTACATCTGGCTCAAGCGTACCATCGGGCATCTCTACCCCGAGCACTTTGCCACGGAAGGGACGCCCAAGAAGCAGGAGGCGGTCGCGGATGCGGTCCGCCACGGCGGAAGCAAGGAAAAGGCCCGCGCCGCCTACGAGCAGATGATGGCGCAGGCGTTTGCCGAGTCGAACCGGGTGTTGAAACCCGGCGGCGCCATGGTCGTGGTCTACGCCCACAAAACCACGCTCGGCTGGTCCACGCTCGTGGATGCGCTGCGCCGGGCGGGCTTTACCGTAACCGAGGCCTGGCCGCTCGACACGGAGATGGCGTCAAGGCTGCGCGGGATGGATTCCGCCGCGCTGGCCTCCAGCATCTTCCTCGTCGCGCGCAAGCGGGAGGGAGCGGAGACCGGCTCCTACGAGGACGTCGTTCGGCCCGAACTCGAACAGATCGTCCGGGAGCGAGTGGATTCGCTCTGGAAGATGGGGATCACGGGCGCGGACCTGGTGATCGCCGCCGTGGGCGCGGGCCTGCGCGCCTACACGCGCTTTGCCCGCGTCGAGTACGCCAACGGCGAGGAAGTTCCGGCCGAGAAGTTCCTCGCCGAGGTGGAAGGGGTGGTGCTGGAAACACTCCTGGAGAAGATCTTCGGTATGGCGGGGAGCGGTGTTTCCGCCGTGGACGGCCCGAGCCGGTTCTACGTGCTCTGGCGCTACGCATACAAGGCGGCCGAGATGGAGGCGGGCGAAGCCATTGTCTTTACTTACGGGCAGAACGTGGAGCTTGACGGTCCGAAGGGCCTCTCGGCCGGACGGCACGCCCTGGTCGAAAAGAAGAAGGGGAAGTACCGGCCGCGGGACTTCACGGAGCGCGGCGAAGACCAGAAGCTCGGGTTGCCGGAGGACGGCGGGCCGCCCGCGCCCCTCATCGATGCCCTGCACCGCATCCTGTGGCTCGTGGAGAACCAGCCCCGGAAACTGAACCAGTTCCTCGACGAGGCCCGGCCCGACCGGGAGCGCCTGCGCCTCGTGGCCCAGGCCCTGGCGGGGACCGCCCTCGCGGGCAAGAGGGAAGACGGCCCGGACCACACGGTGGTCACGACGGCGGCCGAGCAGGCGGCGCTCAAGAAACTCCTCGCCAACTGGCGTGCGCTCATAGACCAGCGGCTTGCGATGGACGAAGGCACGCTGTTCGACACGGGGAGGAAGTAGGATGAAAGCGTGCCTGGGAGAGACGACGTGCTGACACGGCAGAAGACGGTTTTGAGCCTTCTCACGCAGGCCGACAGGCCACTGTCGCCGACGGTCTTCGTGAAGCTCGTGTTCCTCCTGCGCCAAGAAACCGAGCTCGCAAAAGACCGGAGCTTCTACGACTTCGTGCCGTACAACTTCGGGCCCTTCTCGTTCACGCTCTATTGGGAGGTCGGGAGCCTTCGGCAGAACGGGTATGTGACGACCGAGGAAGACCGGATCGCTCTGTGTGGTCGGACGCGGAGCCTCGCGGAGAAAGAGGCGGAGGATCTGCCCTCATCGATACGGACCGCTGTGGCTGAGGTTCTTGGCCGTTATGGAAGGATGGATCAGCGGGCCCTGATCCGAGACGTCTACACCCGCTACCCCTGGTACGCGACTAGGAGCGAACTAACCGATCTGCGGCCAGAACCGCCGCTAGGGGCGAAGAAGGCCTCCCCCGCTGTTTACACGGCCGGATACGAGGGGCGATCCGTGGACGCGTTTTTCAATGACCTCCTGAAGGAGGGCATCCATGTAGTCGTAGACGTCCGGGCGAATCCGGTTTCACGGAAGTACGGTTTCTCCGGTCTCCGGCTCGGCGAGTTCTGCAAGAAGCTGGGGCTTGAGTACCGCCACGTGCCGAGCTTGGGAATCCCCAGCGCCGAGCGCACCGGCCTGAACGGCTTTGCGTCGTACCAGCGCCTACTCAATCGGTACGAGCAAACGATGCTGCCCAAGCGCCTGGCCGAGGTGAAGGAAGTTGGTAGCTTCATGCGGCGGCAGCCCGCGGTGCTCGTCTGTGTGGAGAAGGACGTCCGCTGCTGCCATCGGAGTCGCTTGGCGAATGCCGTGGCCGACACGACCGGCCTGGAGGTGGTCCACCTATGATCGCCAGTACGCCTGGAAAGCAGAAGCTGAAGGTGCTCATTACCGTGAAGACTTACCCGATTCCTTCAGCGAAGTACGATGAGCTGGTCTGCACGGCCGGAGTGACGGAGAGCGGAGACTTCGTCCGTCTGTACCCGATCAACTTCCGCGACTTGCCCTTCAGCCAACAGTACAAGAAATACCAGTGGATCGAAGTGGTCGCGGAGAAGCATCGAGGCCGCGATGTGCGGAAGGAAAGCTACCGGCCGGACTGCGACACGATTCAGATCCTCGGCGAGCCGATCAAGAGCAACCCGGGGAACTGGGCGGAGCGTGCCCGCTATGCCTTGGCGAAGAAGGCGCGCTCCATGGAGCAGCTGAACGACCAGCGAGAGGCCGACCGCACGTCCCTCGGGGTCTTCAAGCCCAAAAAGGTTCACAATCTCGTGATCTCGCCAGACGATCCCGACTGGAAGGCGGGGTTCAAGGCGGCGCTTCAGCAGGCCCGCCTGTGGGAAACACGCACGGTCAGCAGGGAGCCTCCTCGGAAGGTGCCCTTCAAGTTCCACTATCAGTTCGAGTGCGATGATCCGAGGTGCAAGGGGCACCAGATGATGATCGAGGACTGGGAGGTGGGGGCGCTCTTCTGGCGGCTGGTAGATCAGGGCATGTCGCATAAGGACGCGGCGGACAAGGTCCGAGAGAAGTTCCTCCACGAGCTATGCGGACCTGACAAGGACACCCATTTCTTCGTGGGGACTATCCTGGCTCACCCGAAGACCTGGGTGGTAATTGGGGTCTTCTACCCAAAGATCCAACCCGAGAAGCGCGAGGCGGCGACGGGCCCAACTCTTTTCGATATGGAGACGATCCCTTGAGCGCCCGAGCCCTTCGCCCGTGGACCGACCTCGTGAAGCTGCACCCCGATGTGGAAGCGGGCGCGCTGACGGAGGCCGTCTTCGCCATCGACCTGGGAGCCATCGCGGCGGGCGATCCTACCGTTCCAGTAGTGAACCGCGACCCGGAGGCCTTCTTCCGGGCGACCTACCTCACAGCCGATTTGCAGAAGCTTCTCGAGGAGGTCTTGGCATCGCTTGCCGGAAAGTCAGGCTACAACCGCGTGCTCAAACTCCGCACGCCGTTCGGCGGAGGCAAATCGCACACGCTGGCGGCGCTCTTCCACGCTGCCCGGCACCCTGACGCGCTTGATCATGTGCCAGAGGCGCAAGGATTTGCGAGGCCAAAGAATGTAGCTGTTGCCGTGTTCGACGGGGAGAAGTTCGATGCCCGCAACGGCAAGGAGCTGGAAGGAGGGCGCACGATCCGCACGATGTGGGGCTGGATCGCCTGGCAGATCGACCCGGAGCGAGCGTTCCCCATCGTTGCACGGCACGACGAGGACCGCGTCGCACCGGGCGGCGACGTGATCCGGGATCTTCTGACGAAGGGGGCTGGAGGACGTCCGGTTCTCATCCTGCTCGACGAGGTCCTCAAGTACATGGAGCGCGTGGCGGCCGTGGCCGTGCTCGACTCAACCCTTCAACGACAAGCCAAGGACTTCTTCCAGAACCTGACCGTCGAGGTGTCGGGGAGCACGAACGCGGCGCTCGTCTACTCGCTCACGTGGAGCGCCCGGGAGGCTCTGGGGAATGTTGCCTTGCTCGCTGAGATTGACAAGCTGGCTGCGCGGGTCGATCAGCTTCGGGAGCCGGTCAGCGGGGACGAGGTCCTTCCAATTCTGCAGCGTCGCCTTCTCGGCGCTCTCCCGGACCACGCCGTCGCCACGGAGGTCGCGACAGCGTATCAGGAAGTCGTGACCGGCATGCAGCGGGCCCACGCGGAGACGCCCGCCGAGCGCCAGCAGGCCGAAGAAGAAGGGCGCCTGCTGCGCGACCGGATGCGGGACGCCTACCCATTCCACCCGGCTCTCATCGACGTGATGCGGGAGCGCTGGACGGCGGTTGACGCCTTCCAGCGAACCCGTGGGGCGCTCCGCTTTCTCGCCTCCTGCATGCATTCGCTCAAGCGGAACGGCGGCGCCCAGCCGCTCCTGGGTCCCGGCGACGTGCCGCTTAGGGATGTGGACGTGCGGGTCAAGATGCTGAAGGAGCTCGGGGTCCAGAACGACTACGACCCGGTGATCACAGCGGACATCGAGGGACCGAACGCGCGGGCCAAGCGGATCGACGAACGGATGGCGCGGGAGACGCCCGCGCTGGCGAGTGTCAAGCCGGCGACGCGGCTGGCCACCGCCATTCTGCTGTACTCGTTCGGCGGCCTCCGACGTGAAGGTTCGGGCGGTGCCGAAACGCTTCCCCCGGGCGTGACAGAAAGTGAACTCCTTGCGGCCTGCGTCGGTCCCGACCTCGACAACATCACGGCCACGGCGGTGCTCTCCGAACTCCGCAACGCCTGCCTCTACCTGCACTACGATGGCGTTCGGTACTGCTTCAAGAAAGACCCGAACGTCACCAAGCTCATCGAGGACGCGGAACAGAGCGTCTCTCGCGAGGAGGCTCAAGGAAAAGGACGCGGTCCGGTTCGGGACAAGATCAAGGAGATGCTCGACGCCCGGCTCGCGGGACACCACACGGCCGTGGTTTGGCCGGGCAAGAGCCAGGACATCCCCGATGAGGACCCCCGTTTTTTGGTCGCTTATCTTCCGCTGGAATTCGCGGGAGAGAGCAAGGCAGAGCAGGAGCATCAGGCAAAGGACTTACTGTCGAAATACGGGGATCGCCCGAGGCGCTTTCGCAATGGCCTCGGGTTGGCGATTCCCGACAAGAAGCAAATCGAGGCGCTCCGCCGCGCAGTTCGTTATCTCCTGGCCATCGAGCGGGTGGACGCCAAGAAGCAGCAGCTGCGACTGACGAAGGACCAGCTCGACCAGCTCAAAGAGAGGAAGCGCACCGAAGAGGCTGCGGCGGAATCATGCTTCCGTGACCTGTACGCGGCGGTGTGGCTGCCCCGCGTCGAGAACGGTGAGATTGACATCGAGCGGGTGGAGCGTGGCGGCCGGCCCCTTCAAGCCACTGGGATTCACGAGCGGATCATGGAGCTGCTCACGAGCGTGGGAACACCGCGCCTGCATGGCAGCGTCACGCCGCGCAAGATCGCAGAGCGCGTGAAGCTGGGAGAACCTGTTGCCCCAGGCGAATCCCCCCTGCTGGGTATCAAGGCATCGGAGGTGCTGGAGTCCTTCTTCCGTGACATCGCTCCACCGCGCCTCGAATCGTCGACCGTCCTTAAGAAAGGCATTGCGCGTGGGGTGACGGAAGGGACCTTCGCGTATACGAGCGGATTACAGCCGACTCTGGGCCCGGACGGGAAGTTCAAGGTTGTCCGGGACAAGGTGGTGATCGGAAGGACGCTTGCCGAGGACGAGGTGGATTTTGAGTCTGGCTTCATCATGGTTCCTGCGGCCGTCCCCGAGGCGGCAGCCACGCCGGGAGCTGTCCCGATCGTAGCTGGGGTCCCAACTCCTGAACCAGGGATGCCCGTCCCACCGGGTGTTGCTGGCGGCGCACCTACCCCAACTCCGGGTACGCCTGTTGCTGGACGCCAGAGGAGCGTCCGCCTCAAGTTCAAGGCCACGAGGGACCAGATCTTCAAGGCCTTCCTCGCCATCGCCAACCTGGCCGAAAAGTCAGACGAGGGCAAGGTTCACGTGAGCGTCGAAGGGACGTCCTCGGCAGGCTTCGACCCCTCGTGGCTCCGCAACGCGGTCGAGGAGCCGCTGGACGAGGCGGACATCGAGAAGCTCCCCGAAGAAGGCCAGTAGGCGGGAAGTCAGGTCAGAGGGGGATACCGGTCGTCGATGAAGATCTCGCCCACGTTTTCCCTCTGGCGCATCGGCACATCATCCCCAACGGAACCTACCATTTTGCGCGAGTTAACGCGTGGCAACAACATGGCGTAGAATACGCTACCGTAGGTTTCCGCAGTCAGGAGGGAGTCGGGCCCTATGTGCAAATTTAACTGCCTTGAAAATATTTCCAATCCATAATACATAATGTAGTGATTTTGCAAGAACAGTCCATTTGCCGATTCCGCTTGTCAAAATAAAAGATGGCCTCGACCACTCAATCGGAGGAAACAGATGTCCCAAACAAATCAACTGCACCGACGCCTCATTATTTTTATCCTTATTCTGGTACCCTTGCTCGTCCCAACCAGCGCAATTTCTGCTGGGGCTAGCCCGGTCCTCATCGGCCTTGACACCAACCCTCCCCCCAGCGAGCCCTATTCGCCCGTAACCGTGCGGAAATGGTTCAAGATCGGCGTCGATGCCGGAATGACCACGGTGAGCCTCAGTCCCATCTGGCGAGATGTTGAGAAAACCCCTGGGCATTATGAATTGTCCGGTCTGGAATCGCAATCGCAGTTAGCCAGTGACTACGGATTGCTAATCCGTTTTTTAGCTTTCGATATACTTCCCTTTAACTCTCTTCGATTCCACTTTCATCCAATGTTTATGCGAGTATCTTCGAAGTGGCTTCTTGGAGCCGAGGGTAACTGAATGGTACACTTTGGAGAAACGAACTGAGTCTAAAACTGAAACTAAACTTTGCAGTACAAAGTACTTTATCGATTGTGTTAGCTTCAGAGTTTCGGGCGAGGGCGGGATTCTGGCGGGGAGGCCGTCCGTTTTGCGGACGGGCGAGATGGATTAGCGACAATACCAAATTTCAACTTTCGTCACCGTTGCGGTTAGTCCTGTGACTTTGAAATCACGCCAGCCCACACCCGACGATTCAAAATCAAATTCAATCGGAGGCTGATTGGCCACTACAGGAACTGACAGTAAGACTGTACCATCATTTGGATCGCTGAAAGCGACATTGCCGGATGTCGTCGTTCCGTTCGCGCTGAGAATAATTTTGACCGGTCGAATTCCTGTCGGATTGCCGCAGTCTGAAGAGACTTCCAGCCGGAGGGCATATCTGTATCGAGATAAATTGGGTTTGAGTTGTAACTATTCGCCATGCTCGGTGCTCTTTATTCGTTGTTCATTTTGCGGACGGGTGGGGCAGACTTCGGCCAAGAGCGAACACCGCGCTCGCTGCCACAAGCCGAGGTTCGCTTCTGCCGAAAGAAAAACTTAGATTTAAAAATTCCGGCCATCGGCCACTGGCCGGTGTCGCACCAATATGCGCATCGTGAATGATGCGACCTACCTCACGTGATAGTTGCCTCGATAGGTTGCAATCCTATCTCAGCACGTAGTCGTTTTCTGACTTTGCGAAGGTCAGCCGGAAAACCACGTCGCTACCATTCCGGTAACTGGTCGCTGCAAGGCCGCAATCCCGCAACCTTGCTGCAAAAGCTATTAAACTCGGAATCCGTAAATTGACAGTGAGACCGAATGCAAAATCAGGAGCCAAGGAATAGTCCGTCGGAGCCATTGCGCACTCATCGTTTTTGACTCCTGATCGCTCTGGCATATTCGCGCGTCGCAGAGTCAAGAGTGGTTTCCAATTCCTCGTCGCTCAAGCTGTCAATATCCGGCTGTGCGGGCTGCTCGTGATTCGCCGATAGTTCGCGGATGGATTTTTCGCTCAGGTAAGCTCGATGCGCTTCTTCCAACAGGTCGTAAGTCGTGGGTCGGCTACCGATGTAGGCTCGCATGTACTTCTCTGCATTGGGCGCGTCTGCCTCATTCCAGTTTTTCGCCGTGATTTTAAAGACGTGCCAGACCGCCGCCGCTAGCTCTCGCTGATAACGAGGATCGGTCAGCAGCGCCATCGCTTCATCCTCGTTTACATCGGGATAGCGATATGACAAAAATAATGCAATCGCATCTCCGATGCTTTCCTTGGCTGTATAGGCTACCGCCAACTTTTCTCGCTCGGTTAGCTCATGCGCGCCGTATGAAAGCTCTTGCAGCATGCGAGACGCCTCGACTCGCGCACCTTCGGCATCGTTCAAAAATTTATAAACCCTCAAACGTTTTGCCTCGCCGGTACTTTTATTCAACACGTCAAAGCACCAATGATCAGATTCGCGCCAATATGTTCCACCCCATCTCCCACTGCGGAAGGGCTGCGGCTGAGAAAAATCCTGAATGCCATATGACTGCAAAGCTGCGCGCATCTCTTCATCTTTTTCGGCTAGGTCGGAAATGGCTTTCCCTAACTCCGTTCTATCCTCGGAGACCAGTGGCGCGAACCTCTCATCGATGAAAGATGGCTCCGCATCCTCGTCGTCTAATTGATAGTTAAAAGTGAACGCAGGATCGGGCTTTGACACCATGCCAGAGAGAAATTCATCGCCGACTTCCTCGGCAAGGGCTTTCAGCTTCTTTTGGCGTTCACGAAAATTGGATTTCATAAGTGGAAAGTCCTTTCAAATATGAAATTATCTAAATCAATTAATCAACTAAATCAATTGCGAATCAAACTCAATTCCATGCCGGCGCAACCTCTCGGCTAATGCCACTTTATCCTCCGCAAAAATCCGACGCCAGCCGCGACCGACAACATACGCGACCAAGCCGCGAGCACGGCCATGCTTGACTTGGCGAACCTCAAGCAACCTTGCCGTCGCGCCGGTCAGGAACTCCGCCCGTCGCCGACGCGCCTCGCGCCGCTGATAGCGCTTAGTCTCGCCCCATGCGCGGCTGTGCTCAGTTTCACGAACGAAACGAAACGAATGTGTTCGGATCGGGGCTTCGATAGTGATGCTCATTTTTCTTCTTCTTCTGATCGGCCAAAAAGCTGCGTGTCGATGTATTCAGCGCGCGAGCAGCATGTTTGCGGCTTGCGAGGCTGGGGTTTAGGCTTTGGGGCGTGCGCCAGAGCCTCATGCTGGAGTCTCTCGGCTTCGCTACGCAAAAATTGAGCGAGGCTAAGCGCCTCTAGGTCAGGCCGTGAGAATTCAGGTTCGACACGCTTCGGGGCGGGATCGCTCGGAAAGTCATCGGTCGCCCACGGATCGGTATTTGGATCGTACTTCCAGCCGCGCTCAAGAGGCATTGTTGACCTCCCGTGCCTTCAGATAACGGGCAAGGTCATCCCAATAGCGCAAAATGTCCGAGCCTACGGTACAGCCATTTTCCTCTTCCCACTTGAGCGCAAACGCTTGGCAAATCAAATGATGCTTGTAATCTTCCTCCGATGGGATGATGCCGAGATTCGCGCACATCCGAAGATAGTCCGCATCCGACTTGTAGCTCTCAAGCACGTCCGTTTTCTGAATGTCATCGGACGCTGAAGGGTTTTCAGTCAAGTAAGCTTGATTCCTTGGTGTTCGAGGCATGAGCTTTCTTTCTTTCAAAAATTTCGCGGTATCGCAGGGCCGCCAACGCGCGGACTTTCGCCGGAGCATCGCTCCGCAGGAGCCGGAGCAAGAATGCGACACTCGGATATTTGATGCTTCGGAGGGCTTCCAGCCGGATTTTCTGCGGGCCGCGACTCTCGGCAATCCGCTCAAGAAAAGTGTCTGGATGTGTGAGCCTCATCGCCAGTTTCATCCTTCTTTGCGACGTGTGCGACGTAATAGCGTATTGATTCGAGTCGGGTTTTCGGATCGGTCTGCTCAGATAGCGCCGCTCGCCGTGCGCGGCCAAGCCGGAATTTTTCGCTGTCGCGCCTAGGCCTCCCTTCGACCAGCGCCCTCCATTCTAGCGGGGGTCGCATACGAAGAAGTTGGACGGCTTCATTTATCGTTTGTCTCTTGGCGCGCGGGTCGCAGACTATTTCGACTAGACAAGTCTTAACACTCTTGAGGGCCATACTCCGTTACCTCTAATTTCTCTGATTTCTCACTGTCTGTAAGCCTGCCTGCCTGATTTTACTGAGGCAGGCGCGGCTTACTGTCGGGCCGATTCGCCGTTACTAATATTATAACACATAATTATGGATTCTAGTCAGAATATAAGAAAAATTTTTGCATCGAGGCAGGCTGTCAGGGCCGGATGAGGGGGCTGCGATTCCAAACCTATTCAGGGCCGATTAGAGGACGATTCCGTGCCCATTAAAGGAATGCTTGAGACCTATTCGGGTAACTCTATGATACCAAAGAAGATACATAAAAGAACCGTTTCGATACCGCCTGAGAACCGTTCGAGAACCGTTCGAGAACTGCCAAGAGAGGCAAACAGGGGGTGCTAGGTGATCCTCAAGCCTTGGCGTCCACCGGAGGGGGCTTCCACCCGCCCCCCTCGGCCAGCCGAGGCAAAGATACTAAAGCCGTTCTCAGATAAGCCCAAGCCTATCAATGAGATAGCCTCATCCGCCTCGGCGGGCTGCAAGCACGGGTGCGCCGGTCGCCTCCCATCGATGGCCACCGAGGGCATGCTCGGCTTTATCGAATTCTTGGCGGGCAGGCGGGTAGACTGTTAAGCTGCTAAATATATGAAAACATTAGACTTGTACAAAATACGCCTCGGCTTGCAGATAGTCAAACCCAAGCCTATCGGGCATTCAAAAAACAATTGTTTGTTGAATGGTGAATTTGACCAAAATCGGGTCTGTAAAATCAACGGCTTACGGACTCGATTCGGACAGGGTTTTTTGAACGCGAGTTTGGCGCGGTTGCCGATTGCCGGTTGCCGGTTGCCGGTTGCCGGTCTGCGGGCGCATCAATTAAAAATCGCGCGCCGGAAAAGCCGCCTTCAAAATTTGCGTCCGAAAAATCGCGTCCGAAAATTCACGCTTTTGCCGCCGCCGAGAGATTTTTAACCTATTTGCCGCCCATGTCTCACTCGCATCTTGCAAGTAAGTCATTCGTTTTCTGTATCTTACGAGTGGAAAAATTATTTTCATCATATGTTCAAAAAAACCTCTTTACAGGTTTTCTGAATGCCGATAATCTCTGTGCATGGCAGATGGCAGCACGAACCAAAACGACAATGAAGGGGGAACAATGAATCAGGTGAATCAAATAAGAGTCGCACTGTACGCGCGCGTCAGCACCACCAATCACGGGCAGGATGTAGGAATGCAATTAGGAGAGCTTCGAGAATACGCCAAGCATCGCGGCTTCCAAGTTGTTGAAGAATATACAGATATTGGCGTATCGGGCGGTAAGGATTCTCGGCCAGCTTTGAATCAAATGCTGGCGGACGCCAGAATGCGGAAGTTTGATGCCATTGTAATTTGGCGTCTGGATCGCCTTGGCCGTTCATTGCGGCATCTTGTAAATTTGTTGGCCGACTTGGAATCATTGGGCATTGCGCTTATTTCCCTCAAAGATTCTTTGGACTTTAGCACGCCTTCAGGTCGGCTTATGTTTCAACTGGTCTCTGCCTTTTCGGAATTCGAGCGCAATGTGATTAGGGAACGAGTACAGGCCGGACTTAAGCACGCGCAAGCTAAAGGCAAAAAGCTGGGCCGTCCAAAGGTCGCGGTAGACACCTCCAAGGTCATGCAATTACGCGCCGAGGGTCAGTCGATTGCGCGCATTGCAAAGCAACTGGGTGTATCGACCGGAACGATTCACTCAAGTATGAAAAATTTTTTACGGGCGCAAGATAAAATCGCAACCAATGTGATATATTAAAAGTGTAATCTTTCCTCGTGGCCAGGCGTGGCGGGGCGAGGCCAGGCGTGGCGGGGCGAGGCAGGGCGAGGAGTAGTAAGGTCGCAGTTTTACCGCGACTTTGCTGCGTAAACAAAGAACCCGATCTTAAAAGGTCGGGTTTTTTGCTTTTATGGCGTCCGTTTTCCGAGGATTGTTCGCCTTCAGATTAACCAAGTGGTCACTTGACGCGCTAACCTCATGACGCTAAGCTACCGATAGCATCACGAGTTCCGCTTTGGCGGGCAGCAACCTTCTCATCGGCAAGGTGCTAAATAATGATGCGGGCCTAGGAGGTCAAACGATGAGCCATAGTCAAGCGCAAGAAACAACCACAAAGAGTTACCAAGCCCAAATACTTCTACCAAACGAACCTCACATCGCCACGGCCATTTACAACTTTACGTCGCCGGACGAAGCCCATGCTTGGCTGCGGGCCGCCATTCCCTACCTCGAAGGATTCGTTCAGGTTGTGGCTTGGCGTGTCCATCCGAGCGATGAGCCTCCGACTCACGTTCTAAAGGCAGGCCGTCCCATCAAATTAGGAAGTTTTTTGTGTCAGTAGGGGCGCGTCCGCAAACCGGACAGCTGGACACCGGCTAGTCGCATAAACGGGCCGAATTTACGCCAAAAACGCCGCAGGATCGCTCAGGATGAGCCAAGGTATATCTCAGTTAGGGTCTGATTATCCAAGCGCACAGAATCGACAAAGTCACCATCTTCGTCGCTGTAAAGAGACGCATCATAATTCAAAGCCATATACTCTTCGAGTCTTTTCATCGTTCCCCCTTGTATGCCCCAACTAATTTCGTTGAGCTTCTTCTTTAACTTTCATAGTGATCCTTTCTCTGCGTGTTTTTGGATGCGCGGCCCCCGTTTCATTAGGATATGGTATGTGCAGCGGTTAAAAGATAATAGGCAACTGGCGTATAGCCGAGGCCATACACCGTCAAAAGCCCCGAATAACCGCCGTTTTGGTCGAGGATTCCCGTGCATAAAGCTATGCCCAGGTTAGCCCCCCGGCTGGTGGTCTGGAATAGAAGACCGAAATTCACCCCACTCAAGCCCCCCGGCCCGATGCTGATATGGTTATAACCGACAGATGTGCCGCTGCTAGCAGACCCGCTATCTCCAAGGGCAGAAACACCAGAAGCTGTCCATGTCCCTTGAGCCGATAATGGAGACAAAATTTGTTGCAATGTCCACGTCATGGTTGCTGGAGTGGCTCCATTAATCGGCGTGCAAACACCGGTCGGATCAGGATTGCACTGGGTTAGCGTCACCGACCACGTTCCGGTCACAGAGGGCACAGCGATTCCAGAAAACGCCCCTGTGGCAGGAAGGCCGGTACAAGATGGCGCGCCGCTATAAGTGCCCGCCATCGTTGTGCCGGTAGAGTTTAGGGTAGCGTTGATTGTAATACTACCGAGATGGGTCACTGTGATAGGACCGCCTATCGGTCCAGCTTGAGGAACGTCAAATGTCACAACTGCGCTGAATTGATCCGTGTTAGCAACCGTGCCGTTCTGGAACCCAAGAGTAAGCGCAGCAGGACAGTTCCAATTAGAAGAAGGCTGTTCAACAGTCTCGCCGCTTGCGTCAAAAATATAGCTAGCGAGGGTAACGGTGCTGCCGGATTGTTGTAATGCCATTCCCAATTTAAACGTGAGCGGGGCTGTACCGAAAGTCCAACTCCAGTTGCCGCTGGGGTCTACCAATGGCTGGGGCTGGGGCTGTGGTTGATTGGGCGACCGGTTTATGTTGCTTCCGCCGCAAGCACTCAACAAAAGTGTCATAACCAAAGCTATGCTTATCATCAGTATCTTTTTCATTGATGTTCTCCTTCTGCGCGTGATATCGGAAGCGCGGCCCCTGAATGTTAGCTTTTTTATAAAATCCGCAGTGTTGGAGTATTTTTTAATCAAAGCCTGTATTTCGTTAACCGAAGTGGCCTCATCGAGCGCACGCTCTGTATGCCCTCGATCCTCGTGACTGCGGTAGATGCGAATTGCATTGAGATACCTGCCGTTAAACCGAGAATTGCTCTGTGTCATCACGAGACCGGACAGACCGGACGGGCTGAACGCTGGATGCCAGTCGCCGCCTATTAAGGTTTGAGACCGGTCAAACGCCACCCGAATAATTACATCAATAATTACATCACGACCTTTGTCTTATAAGTTATTTAATTTCAATAATTTATGAGATGAATGGAATAATTACATCAATAATTACATCACGGCTTTTAGCTTTTAAGTCGTTTAATATCAATGAGTTGTATGGCGGACGAGGGAATAATTACATCAAAATCTATATGAGAGAGGGGGTAAAAAAACTGTGGTCGCCCCTTTCAAGAGTTTCTCTCTATCTCATATAGGGGTTTTTGATGTAATTATTCGCCCTCTTTTTGTAACCTATTCATTATAAAGGCTTTAGCAGACACATTTGTTTGGCGGGTTTGATGTAATTATTGATGTAATTATTGATGTAATTATTCCTCCGCCCCTCGCTCCCTCGCCGACAGCTTGTCGACAGTTTGTCGACAGACGGACAGATAGGCGTCCGTTTTCCGAACAGAAAATTAGAAAAATCTAATCATCCAGTTAGTCGGTTAACCGGACGCCGGATAGCCGATGCTTAACGGTCTAACGGTCGGCAATCCACCTAACCACTTCGACCGGTCTGCGCGAGGTTTGAACTTTTTCGCAAATGATGAAACCTTCTTTCGTCAGATTATCCAAGGCTGCTGAAAAAATCTTGATACCATACCGGTCAGCATTCACCTTCCGGTAAAGCTGTGAACGGCTAATAATTCTCTCTTGCTTGACGTAACGTCTAAGCAAATTCTCCATCTGCGCCCAAGGGGAGTCACCGCAAATGGGCTGGTACTTCCGTCGCATAGCAAGCTGGTAGTCGCCAAGTGCGATTGCCCTCTTGATTACCTCTTCGGGCGAGGTCTCGTTGAGTTTGTCCGGCTGGACGTCCAGCAACCATCCGAGATGAGCCGCATTCCGAAGCGCCAATACCTGTAACCTTCCAACATCCACGCCGTCTTTCTGGGCGCGCAACCGGTCGAACCATTCTCCCAAAAGCCGGTCAGTCGCGTCAGTCATGGGGAGTTTATAGGGTTTCTCGGCCAGCCGCTTTATTCGGTCAACTAGGGGTGCGAACTGGCTGAAATCTGGTGTAATCAGCCGAGCAACCGTGCGGCTTTCGTCGGAAGCAATAATGTTGAGTCTCTGAAAAAATCCGCTGCCCTCGCTGCCCGTGCCGCCGAAGGTGCGCTCCCAAACATCGAAAGTTGTTGCTGCGAGAATTGAATTATGAAGCGGTTTTTCCAAATCTTCTGTAAAGAATTTGGTCACGTTCGACGGGGGCAGGGTTTTCTCATAGAGCGCATTGATCAACGATAGGAAGCTCAGGCCGCTACCAACGATTTTAAATTTGTCGGACAGTGTTGAAAATTCATCGTACAATTGCAAAATCTGTGAGTGATCTTTCGCCTTTTCGATGAGGCCGGTTTGTGAGCCGAAGCTGCCAACATAACATCCAAGGTTCGGCCATAGTGGATCGCCGTGAGTATAGGCTAGCGAACTAGGCAATACTTTCAGCGCCCAATTAAGAGCCGTGCTCTTGCCTGTGCCCGCATTGGCGAGTAACACTGTATAAAACCGCGCCTCAACATCGCTTCTTTCGATTCCAAGCAAGTGTCCTGCCGCGCCTCCGATGGCGGTCTTCAGCGCCTCAATCAGGAATTCTTTTGGTATGTAATTGCCGCGACCGCATACCTCGGCGAAGTCTGCATAGGCTGTGCCCTCCCAAGCCCATAGTGGATAAACGTCCATCGCGTCCATCGATGAGTCTACTGAGGCCGTCGCTGAGGCCGTCGCTGAAACCATTGCTGAGGCCGTTAAGACTGTCGCTGGCATAGCCATCTCTTTTGCCTTTCGCTCTCTTAGGTTTTCTTCCAGAAACTTCGTGCTCGTAGGAAGCGCGCGATATACCTCGTATTCCTGCGCCATTTGCTTAATTTCGTTTTCAAGCGTTAGCCGTATTTGGAGTACTTTTTCGTGCGAGTAGGTTCCTGTGTCTGGTAGTTGCTCAAGCTCTCTTCGGCTTCTCTGCGTCTTTTCCACACGCGCATCAAATTCTTTTTCTTTTGGATCGCTCAGTTTGCCGATGCGCGCGAGTTCCTCTTTCAGAGGTGCGGCCACTTGCTTATAAGCATCCAGCAATGGAGTCAAGACGAACAAAACTTCATCGCGGCTGTAGGCGGTCTTTGTTTCAAGCGGAATTTGTTTCAGCCGTCCGGTTTCTGGATCGAATTCCAGCCGCGCGCGATAGTCGTATGTGCCTGTCTCCGTATCGCGCCGGTGGCACTCCACGAGGGCGTTGTTTAGCGTCAATTCAATCGGTGATGGTTCGCACCAACTAGGATCAGGCAGGTCGTTCAGGTTAAGGCATTTTTCGCTGGCAAGCTGTTTTGTATCGCCGCCCGCGCTCAGCACGTCGTCAAGCTTTGCCAGAAGAAGAGGCTGGCTGGTAGGGGTTTTGACTACGCCAGAAAACTCATCGTAGAGACCATTGTTCTTGATGAACTTCAAGCCATAGTAAATATCGGTCTCATCGAGGCCGGTCAGCGCCGCAATTTCACTTACAGCCGCGTTGCTGGGGTATCCGTGATTGTCCCAAATAGGGGGTTCAATTTTTTTTAGCGTCGAGAGGATTTTGCTATCGACGGAGGTCAAATTCTGTGGTATAGTATTCATAGCTGCTTCTTTTCTGCTCCTTTTCTTTCCTTGCCGCACAAGGATTTAAAATTTAAATTTCCAAAACCCTGAGCCGCAAACTCAGGGTTTTTTGTTTCAGGCCGCTAAAAAACGGCCATAAAATGCGAAAGCCTCACGGGTCATCACTCCGTGAGGCTTTTCGCTGGTTTTCCTATCAGGTTGTTGTTAGGAAAGCTTGTATAAACTTGTTAAACAACCTGATAGTAACTATGCAGCGCCGGTGATGAGTCGGGCCTACTTTATTAAGGCTTAGCTCTTGGCTCGGCTGGCTTTGATTCGGGCAAGGGGCGCGCGGGCGAGGCATGGCTGCGCGGCTAGCGTGGTGTAGCTTGGTTAGCGTGGTGCGCGATTAATGCAATAGGCGCGCCCTTGCGAGAACGTCCAAAACTGTCCCTACATCAATTATATCATAAAAATCGGGTTTTCTGCCAGCGCCTCTAAAACCTCCATGAAATATTTTTATAGCGCTCATAAACTTTTCTTATCGATTCGTCCTGTTCATTTTCCGAACAGCCGAAGCGGTCAGGCCGCCGTGCTCTTCTCTTGTTCAATGAACTCATCTAAGTCCTTTATATCGAACAGAATACGCCTCCCAAAACGAACGTAAGGAATTCGGCCAGACCATGCCAAGGTACGGACAAACCATATGGTCGCGTTTAGGTACACCGCCGCTTGCTTAACGGTCAAAAGTCGCGGCTTGTGCTCCGCCTCCATACTTCTATTGTGGCACTAAAACTGCTAGGTTCGGAAAGTGACCAAAAAAATTTTTTTGCTTCGGCGCTTCGGCGCTTCGGCGCTTCGGCGCGCACCGGCGCACTTGACAGCCGCTTGATGCCACGGTAGGTTTGGAACATGAGCAAACGGACACAACGCCGCGAATATGGAGCCGGTAGTCTGCGAAAACACAAGGGATCAAAGAATTGGTATATCCGCTACTATCTACCGGACGGGCGTCGAATTGAAGAGCCAACTGGAACTCCGGTTAAACAGAGGGCACTCGCCTTGCTGCAAAAGCGCCTTGCCGAGCGTGAACTAGGAGTTTCGCCCGCGCAGGATGCAAAGCGATTACGATACGAGAACATCAGGCAATCACTGCTTGATGATTACAGAATGAAGGGACGCAAATCGCTTCGTAACGGCTATATCACTTCTGGCGCGCTAACTCATTTGGACAGGTTTTTTGCCAACACGAGTGTTGCATCTATCACAACCGACGCGATTCGGCGATTCATCGCTACGCGACAAGCTGAGGGGGCGCAACCATCAACTATTAATAGAAGTCTCGCCTTGCTGCGCCGTATGTTGAACCTTGCTCGAATAGAGGGCCGAATTCAAACCGTGCCTCATTTTCCCTTTTTGAAAGAGAATCCGCCGCGCAAGGGGTTCGTCACGCACGAACAATTCGCCCGACTCTTAGCCGCACTTCCTGAGCAATTGAAACCGCTTATCCTGTTTTTGTATTGGACTGGTTGCCGCGTCGGTGAAGCTCGAAAAATCACGTGGGAACAAATAGACTTGGATAAACGGCAGATTGTTATGTATGGTGAGCAGACGAAAAGCGGGCAACCTCGGATTATCCCATTACCGGACGAACTGATAGAAATTTTACAGGCTGTGCCTGAGCCGGATCGAAAGGGCCGCACGTTTTATCAAGGTTCGTTTCGCCGATCTTGGGCGAGGGCTTGCTCGCAAGCGAACCTTGGGCGTCGAATCAAAACCGCCAACGGGTTTCCGCGATATCAAGGTCTGTTGGTGCACGATTTGCGGCGCTCGGCGATTCGTAATTTGAGAGAAAGCGGAGTGCCCGAATCGGTAATCATGGCAATCTCTGGCCATAAAACGCAAAGTGTGTTTAGACGCTACTCGATTGTGTCCGTCGAGGATTTACATAGAGCCATGAAACAACTAGAGGCATCGTTACGGGTGATCGACATTCAAGACGCACCGGCCACCGCACTACCTTCAGCGCCATCTGAAAATGGGGGAAATTTGGAGGAAATTGCCGGAACCACAATCGAGTTACCGGAGAATGGGGGAAATTTGGGGGAAATTTTGGAGCCGATTGCTTGTAAGTGATTGATGCTGGCGTAGCTCAGTTGGTAGAGCATCTGATTTGTAATCAGAGGGTCAGGGGTTCGAATCCCTTCGCCAGCTCCATCGGCGTGGAAACCTGAAACAAGAGACGGACAATCAGATTTCAACTCTCACCTGCGTCGGTCCAAGGGTGGGGGTTTTTGCCTAAGTATCTTGGACAGGTGGCTGAGCGGTCAAAAGCAGCAGACTGTAAATCTGCCGGCCCATGTGGTCTACGGAGGTTCGAATCCTCCCCTGTCCACCAGAAAGATAGAGTCGAGAGACAAGAGACGAGAAGGGAGGCACGGGGTATGCTCGTCCGTTGCCTTTTGTCTCTGTAGAGTGAGGGCGGGAGTAACTCAGTGGTAGAGTCACAGCCTTCCAAGCTGTTGGTCGCGGGTTCGATTCCCGTCTCCCGCTCCAAAAGGCAGTGGTTGGTAAGGAATAATAAGCAGATTGTATCGACTTCTATTTCTAACGGTTCATCACTGCTACTAAAAGCCGATGTAGCTCAGTCGGTAGAGCGCGTCCTTGGTAAGGACGAGGTCAGCGGTTCGATCCCGCTCATCGGCTCCAGCGATTCAGACAAGGACTCTGAGATGCTTAGTGTGGGATGATATTTGCACTTGTGATCAGGGTTGGTTGTCTGGGGCGTTCAAGGCTGCGGAACGATCCCAGATAAGCAATTTTTTATCTATAAGTTATGAGACTGTTGCTGGAAACAATGATTTTTTTGAGTTTTGGCATAAAGAGTGCTTCACTTTTTGGAAAATCCTGATATAATTCAATAAGCGGCTCATAGTACAGGACGGTGTCTTTCAAGGCGAGGGGCGATCTTAAAGCTTGCAGGACTTGCAGGAATGGGGTGGCGCCCAACAAAACAATCCTTTGCCTAAGGAACTTCGCAAATCTGAGAAACTCCTTGCACCACAGGTTGGGGCCTTTTTACGTTTATGCGCGAAATCATCACATTACAATGTTCTGAATGCAAGAATCGCAATTATACGACGACCAAGAATAAGAAGAAAAACCAGGACCGGCTGGAACTCAGGAAGTTTTGCCCTGCCTGCCGGCACCACACAGCGCATAAAGAAGTGAAATGATTTTGGGGAAGTCAAACAGATGAGGGCGCGGTCAGGCAAGCAGGGGCGTAAGTTTAACGGCTAGACTGCCGGTCTCCAAAACCGGTCGTGGGGGTTCGAATCCCTCCGCCCCTGCCAGTTGTTGAGACACCACAAAGTGATCGCACTCTCGCGACAGGCAGGGCGATAAACCAAACATGGCTGACGAAATCACCATTCAAAGAGGAGCATGGCAAAGGCTCCGGGATTACTATCAGGAAGTCAAGATTGAGATGAAGCGCGTCACGTGGCCAGGCAAGCAGGAGGTGTACGGAACCACCGTGATGGTTCTGGCTTGCACTTTTGCATTTGCTGCTTTCTTCTGGATTTGTGATGCGTGCTTCTCGCGTCTGGTCATACACATGCTAAGCTATCTGACGCACCGCGCTGCTTAAGTATTTAAAGAGCTCGTACTCCAAAACTCTCCGGCTCGGGTTCCGATTGAAAACTTCACTCATGCCGAAAAATTGGTACATTATTCACACTTACTCCGGATTTGAAAAAAAAGTCGCGGAGACACTTCGTAGCCGTGTTGAAGCGGCAGGCCTTGGTGAACGAATTGGAGAGGTGTTGGTGCCCAGCGAAGACGTTGTGGAAATGCGCCAGGGCAAGAAGGTGGTGGCGCCGAAGTTATTCTATCCCGGCTACGTGTTGGTGGAGATGGACATGGATAATGAAACATGGCATCTTGTCCGCTCCACACCCCGAGTGACGGGCTTTGTGGGGTCGGGGCAGATGCCCAGCCCGCTGACGCGGGAAGAAGTTGACCGGATTGTCCATCGGGTTGAAGTTGCAGCCGAGCATCCCAAGCCCAAGCTGAAGTTCGAGAAGGGCGAAACTGTGAAAATCAATGAAGGTCCCTTCAAGGATTTTACCGGTCTGGTGGATGAGGTCAATGACGATCGATCCACTCTGCGAGTAATGGTCACGATCTTTGGACGGTCAACTCCGGTGGAGCTGGATTTTTACCAGGTTGAAAAAAGCTCTTAGGTTAGCCCGCAGCGGCCTCGACACGCTGGCGCTTCCCCTCCGGCCGAGAGCTGGGTAGAGCTTAAATGATCCAAGGCTAGCAAGGAAAAGATATGGCGAAAAAAGTTGTGGCAATGGCCAAACTTCAAATTCCGGCAGGCAAGGCGACCCCTGCACCTCCGGTCGGCCCGGCATTGGGCCAACATGGCGTGAATATCATGGAGTTCTGCAAGGCCTTTAATGCCAAAACCTCCGGGAAGGATCAGGAAGGCCTTATCATTCCGGTTGTTATTACGGTTTATCAGGATCGTACATTCACCTTTGTCACTAAAACTCCGCCTGCTTCAGTGCTGCTCAAACGTGCCGCCGGGATTGCCAAGGGTTCGGGTGAGCCCAACAAGAACAAGGTAGGGAAGGTCACGGAAAAGCAGGTGGAAGAGATCGCCAAAACCAAGCTTCAGGACCTGAATACGCGCGATTTGGCCGCCGCCATCGCTACGATCCGCGGGACAGCCCGCAGTATGGGGATTGAAGTGACCGCTTAATGTCGGTATAAGACTCAGGGCCTTCAGATTGAAGCTGTGTAACCCGAGTGCAGGTTCCAGCTTCGTTTTGAATGCTTCACGAGGAGGAGTCGAGGCTTTGGGCAAGAAATACGATCAAGCTGCGAAATTAATTGAAAAGCCGGCCTATACGCTGGCGGAGGCTATGCCGCTTGTGAAAAAGGCAGCGTTTGCCAAATTTGACGAGACGGTTGAAGTTGCCATGCGCCTGGGTGTGGATCCGAAGCACGCAGACCAGATGGTGCGCGGGACCGTCGTGCTGCCGCACGGGTTGGGGAAAAGCGTGCGAGTCGTCGTCATTGCCTCTGGCGACCAGGTGCGCGAAGGGCGCGAAGCTGGCGCGGACGAATCGGGCGGTGAAGATATCGTGCAGAAAATTCAAGGCGGCTGGATGGAATTCGACGCGGTCATCGCCACACCCGACATGATGAAATCCGTTGGGCGTTTAGGTAAGATTCTGGGCCCGCGAGGCTTGATGCCCAACCCAAAGACCGGTACGGTCACCATGGATGTTGCAAAGGCAGTGAGAGAAGTCAAAGCCGGCAAGGTGGAATTTCGCGTCGACAAGACAGGGATCGTTCATTGCCCGGTCGGCAAGGTGTCTTTTGACGTGGAAAAGCTGGCGGAGAACGCCCATGCGCTGATTTCAAGCGTTATCAAGGCCAAACCCGCCACCGCCAAGGGCCGGTATATTAAGAGCATTGTCGTCTCATCAACCATGGGGCCTGGCGTTCCCATCGATACTGCTTCGGTGGAAGCGGCCTGATCAGCGGAACCTTTTGAGGGTATTTTTCATGAAGAAAGAGGATAAGCAACAGAGAGCGGAAGAGATTCGCAAGGAGTTGTCAGAGGCTCGCTCGGTGATCCTCTCAAAATTTGAAGGAATCACCGTAAGCCAGGATTATGAACTTCGTCGTAAATTAGAAGAAGTTGGTGGCAAGTATCGGGTGGTGAAAAACAGCATCATCGAGCGTGCAGCCAAGGGAACACCGGTTGAGGCGGTGGCTGCAAACCTGCACGGGACCACTTCTCTCGCCTATACCTCGACCGATCCTGTTGCTCTTGCGAAAGCCATCACCGAATATGCCAAAGAGAATGCGGTTCTCGTGTTTAAAGCGGGGGTGGTCGAAGGGCGCGTCATTAACCTTCAGGACCTGAACGCCATCGCCGCACTGCCATCGCGCGAGGAGTTGTTCGCCAAGGTTTTGTTCCTGATTAACTCTCCCGCGCAACGCGTCGTGACTGCGCTTTCCGCGGTTGCGCGTAATCTGGCAGCTGTGATCCAACAGGGAGTCAAGGAGAAAAAATTTCACGAAGCGGCCAGCGCTTAGGGCCAATGAGGACGCAAGAATTTCCCAGAGGGCTCACACAAAGAACTGGCTAGAAATTCGAGGAGGAAAACCGAGCTTATGTCAGAACGTGTTGAAAAGCTTGTTGAGGAAATTAAAGGGCTCAATCTTCTGGAGGCGGCTGAGCTTGTGAAAAAGCTCGAGGAAACGCTGGGGGTGAGCGCGGCTGCTGCGGCCCCGGTGGTGGTCGCCGCCGGAACCGGCGCGCCAGGTGGGGCCGCGGGCGCGGCACCGGCTGAAGAAAAAACAGAGTTCAGCGTAGTCCTGACGGCGGTCGGCTCCAATAAGATCAATGTGATCAAGGCAGTCCGTGAAGTAACCAACCTGGGGTTGAAAGAGGCCAAGGACTTGGTCGACAGCGCGCCCAAGCCTATTAAGGAAGGCGTCAGTAAAGAAGAAGCAGAGGCAATCAAAAAGAAGTTTACGGAGGCGGGCGCAACCGTAGAGGTGAAGTAGCGCCCGTTTCTGCGGTCGAATGCCGCGCTTCGTGACCGAGGTTCGCGAAGCGGAGAGTTGTACTTTCATCCCAGACGCGCTCTGCAAGCTCTCCAAAAACGGTCTTTGAGGACGACCTGCTTTGCGAACAGCGGAGAATAATGATAGACCGCATGCGGTCCACGCCTGACGCAGCGGGGGGCAACTCTCCGGGCGGGAAAGCACCGATCCTGAGATGTTACGAGTACCTGCGACGGACCCCGACATCCTCATCTCTGAACTCAGCATCTTAGCCCCTAGAGGCGTATTGCATCATTACACAGTTCGTTTGAACCCATCTCAAGCAAGGAGTCAAAGGGATGACTAATGGTCGAAATGGCGCTTCGCGTCAACGCATTAATTTCTCCAAAATCCCTACTGTCATCTCCATCCCCAATCTGATCGAGGTGCAGCGGAGGTCCTATGACCGTTTTCTGCAAATGAACCTTCTCCCGTCGGAGCGGGAAGACATCGGGCTGCAAGCCGTTTTCAATTCCGTTTTCCCGATCACGGATTTTCGCGGCATCTCGCAATTAGATTTCGTTGACTATTCCATTGGCAACTGGGAGTGCAAATGCGGCAGCCTGCGCGGCTTACATCACTTGCGCAGCACCTGCAAGAATTGCGGTCACACCGTCATCACGGACCCCTTCAAGAGTGGCGAAGTCCTCTGTACGCGCTGCGGCACATTCAATGAGAACGTCGTCACTTTCTGCAATAAGTGCGGCGATCCCGTGGCTTTGCAACTGAAGTACGACGTTACAGACTGCCAGGAACGCGGCATGACCTTTGCTGCTCCGCTCAAGGTGACCATTCGGCTGACACTATACGACAAGGACAGCGACACCGGGCAGAAGAGCATCCGCGATATTAAGGAGCAGGAAGTTTACTTCGGCGAGATTCCGCTGATGACGGACAATGGTACATTTGTCATCAACGGCACCGAGCGCGTTATCGTCAGCCAGCTTCATCGCTCCCCCGGCGTGTTCTTCGAGTCCACACCGCAGAAGACTTATTTTTTGGGAAAGATCATTCCCTACCGCGGTTCCTGGGTGGAATTTGAATACGATAACAAGAACGTCCTCTACGTGCGTATCGACCGCAAACGCAAGTTCCTTGCCACGATTTTCCTCCGCGCACTGGGCCTTAAGACCAATAGCGAAATTCTCAAAACCTTCTATCAAATCGAGCATCTGGAAGTTCGAGAAGGCAAACTGTTCCTGAAAGTTTCCGAAGGTCTGTTGGGCACAAGACTCTCAAAGAATATTGAGCACGCGCGAGGAGGCGGGGTGATTGTTCAGGCCGGGAAGAAGATCACTTCGTCGCTGCTACGGGAAATCCAGAAGGCAAAAATCGCGTCTGTGGAAGTGGCTCCTCAGGATCTTGAGGGAGCCTATGCCGCTTCGGATATCGTTGATACATCCACCGGTGAGGTTCTGGTCGAAGCCAATAACGAATTGAGCTCCAGCCATCTGAACGCTATCCTCGAATCGGGCATCCCGGAAGTTGAGATCTTTTTCCCCGAACGCGACGATGTTGGCGTGGTCATCAGTCAGACGCTGAAGCGAGACACGTTGAAGACACCCCAAGAAGCGTTGATTGAGCTTTATCGCAAGATGCGGCCCGGGGACCCCCCCACGCTCGAAACAGCCACTGCGCTCTTCAATGGCATGTTCTTCGATCCTCGCAAGTATGACTTTTCCCGCGTAGGCCGCCTGAAATTTAATATCAAGCTGGGCTACTCCACACGCCTGAAGAACCGGCTGGATAGCAAAGGCACCACCTTTGAGGTGGAAGACCCGCGCAATCTGCCCGCTTCAAACTTCTATATTGTCTGTGATCACGAAAAGATGTTCGTGGGGCGACGCGAGGGCGGTGTCTGCACGGAAGTTGTGCGTGGCTGCGAGGGAACCTTGGCCACGGAGCATTCCGACGGCGCCATTGTCCAGCTTCCCCTGGATAAAAGGACGCTCGACCCGGAAGATTTTTATGCGTGCATCCGTTATCTGCTGAAACTCCGGAAAAATCCCGGTGGCAATTACACAGTCGATGATATTGACCATCTCGGAAACCGGCGCGTGCGCGCTGTAGGCGAATTGCTGGAAAACCAGTTTCGGATTGGTCTCGTGCGCATGGAACGGGCCATCAAGGAGAAGATGTCCGTCTATCAGGAAATGTCCACCGCCATGCCGCACGATCTGATCAATGCCAAGCCGGTGATGGCTGCCATTCGTGAGTTTTTCGGGTCCTCGCAATTGTCGCAGTTCATGGACCAGACCAATCCACTGTCTGAGATCACTCACAAGCGGCGACTTTCGGCCCTGGGTCCAGGCGGCCTTTCACGCGAGCGCGCCGGATTTGAGGTGCGCGACGTGCATCCCACCCATTATGGCCGCCTCTGCCCGATCGAGACGCCGGAAGGGCCGAACATCGGATTGATTTCCTCGCTCTCCTGTTATGCGCGCATCAATGAATTTGGCTTTATCGAAAGCCCCTACCGCAGGGTGCGCAATGGCGTCATCGTGGACTACGTCACCATCACGCACGGCGGCGACGGACCCTGGCGGGTGGGTGAGCACGTGGAATTGAAAGAGGTTGAGAAGGTTAATGAAGAATTGCGCGAGAAGCGCCGCAAACTGGTGGAGTATGAGCCTTACTCGTTCTACCTCTCCGCCTGGGAGGAAGACCAGCACATCATCGCGCAGGCCAACGTTGCCGTCGATGAGAAAGGGCGAATCGTCAACGAGCTTGTCAACGCGCGCCAGGCCGGAAACTTCGTCCTGGTCCGGCGTGAAAACGTCGATTACATTGACGTCAGTCCCAAGCAACTGGTTAGTGTTGCAGCCTCTTTGATTCCATTCCTTGAAAATGACGATGCAAACCGCGCTCTGATGGGGTCAAACATGCAGCGCCAGTCTGTGCCGCTGCTGCGCGCTCAGGCACCGCTTGTCGGCACGGGCATGGAAGAGGTCACGGCTCGCGACTCGGGGGCTGTGGTGATCTGCAAGCGCGATGGCGTGGTCGACAGCGTCGATAGCGAACGCATCATTGTGCGTGTCGAAGGCAACGGACACAGTGGCCATCTCTCGCGTGAAGTGGGCGCGGACATTTATCAGCTCATCAAGTTCCGCCGCTCAAATCAGAATACCTGTATCAATCAGAAGCCCGTGGTCAGAAAGGGACAACGCGTGAAGGCAGGCGATGTGCTTGCCGACGGTCCGTGCACCGAAGGGGGCGAACTGGCACTTGGCCGCAATGTGCTGGTGGCCTTCATGCCCTGGCGCGGCTATAACTACGAGGACGCGATCCTGGTCAGTGAGCGATTGGTGAAGGAAGACTCCTACACATCGATTCACATCGAAGAATTTGAAATTGAGGCACGGGATACGAAGCTGGGCCCCGAAGAAGTGACGCGGGATATCCCCAATGTTTCCGAGTCTCTCCTGAAAGACCTCGATGAAAGTGGCATTATCCGCATTGGTGCCTATGTCAAGCCGGGAGATATTTTGGTCGGCAAAGTTACCCCGAAAGGCGAAACGCAGCTGACGCCCGAGGAAAAACTCTTGCGGGCCATTTTCGGTGAAAAGGCCGGAGAAGTGCGTGATGCATCTCTCACCTGCCCCCCGGGCATTGAGGGCATCGTGGTGGACGTCAAAATCTTCTCGCGCAAGGGTGCGGAAAAGGATGAGCGGGCCAAGGCCATTGAGGCGGGAGAGGTGGCGCGCCTGGAAAAGAATCTGAACGATGAGATTCGCATCCTGAACACGGAGCGGGTGGAAAGACTGGCGGCGCTGCTGGAAGGAGAAAAACTGCTCGCAGACCTGCATGACGAGAAAACCAACAAGCGCCTGCTCTCAAAAGGCGCGGAACTCGATCGCGAGGCTCTTGCACGCATCTCGACTCGCAATCTGAAGCGCATCAAAATTGCGAAGAAGGATCCGACGCTCCTCGAGAAGATGGACGAAATTGAGGAGATGACCTCGCGGCAGATCGACATCCTGCGAAAGATTACCGATGAGAAAATCAGCAAGCTCAAGAAAGGTGACGAGTTACCTCCAGGCGTCATCAAGCTGGTGAAAGTGTATATTGCCATGAAGCGCAAGCTTTCAATCGGCGACAAGATGGCTGGACGGCACGGCAACAAGGGCGTGATCGCGCGAATCCTGCCCGAGGAAGATATGCCCTACCTCCCGGATGGTACGCCCGTCGAAGTGGTCTTGAATCCTCTGGGAGTCCCTTCCCGCATGAACGTAGGACAGATTCTGGAGACTCACCTCGGATGGGCCGCCAAAGAACTGGGAACCAAACTGGCGCAGTTGATGTCGAATGGCAACCGCGTCGAACTCGTTCGGAAAGAGCTCAAGGGTATCCTGCGCGGCACAAGCTCGGGATCCTTCATTGACGAGCTGACCGATGAGGAAGTGCTCGATTTTGCTCGCAGCTACAAGAATGGGGTTCCTTTTGCAACTCCGGTATTCGACGGAGCCACGGAAAAGCAGATCAAGGAGTATCTCGAAAGGGCAGGACTGCCACGCTCCGGCAAAGTCACTCTGTATGACGGCATGACTGGAGAGAAGTTCCATCAGGAAGTGACCGTGGGCTACATCTACATGCTGAAGCTGTCGCACCTGGTCGACGACAAGATTCACGCCCGCTCCATTGGCCCGTATTCTCTGATCACTCAGCAGCCGCTGGGCGGCAAGGCGCAATTCGGTGGCCAGAGATTCGGCGAGATGGAAGTCTGGGCCCTTGAAGCATACGGCGCAGCCCACATTCTGCAAGAACTCTTGACGGCCAAGTCCGATGATGTGTATGGCCGTGCCAAAATCTACGAAGCCATTGTGAAAGGCGAGGCCGCCATTGAGCCGGGCGTTCCGGAATCATTTAACGTTCTGGTGCGGGAGTTGCAAAGCCTGGGTCTTGATGTGGAACTGATCAAGAGACCCAAGGATACACAATTCCTTCCGGCTTCAAAGTAATCGAACTCTGTCCCTGTGGGATCGCAGCGCGGGTGTTTTGAGCCTGGCGCTCTGAATTTTTACTCCTCATTAAGGAGGCGCAAATTGTTTCGAAGCAGCCCTTACGACCGAGTCAGCTTGATTGGCGAATTTGACATGATCCGGCTGAGCCTGGCTTCGCCGGAGAAGATTCGTTCCTGGTCTCACGGAGAAGTCACCAAGCCGGAAACCATTAATTACCGCACTTTTAAGCCGGAGCGGGATGGTCTTTTCTGCGCGCGGATTTTCGGCCCCGTGACAGATTGGGAGTGCTTGTGCGGCAAATATAAGCGCATGAAGCACCGGGGAGTGATCTGCGACAAGTGCGGCGTCGAAGTCACTCTTTCCAAAGTCCGCCGCGAACGACTGGGGCACATTGAGCTGGCCTCGCCCTGCTCGCACGTCTGGTTCTTCAAAGGGCTCCCCAGCCGCATCGGTCACCTTCTGGATATCTCTCTACGTGACCTGGAACGCATTCTCTATTTCGAAAACTACGTCGTCATCGATCCCGGGGAAGCGCCGCTCAAGGAAAAAGAGATTCTCAACGAAGAGCGTTATCGCCAGCTTCAGCAGGAATATCCCGGAAAGTTCCGCGCCGGCATGGGCGCCGAGGCGATCAAGGAACTCCTGCGACGCGTGGATGTGGATGCCCTCGCCGAAGACCTGCGTGAGAAGATGAAGACCGACCCTTCGCAGCAGAAGCGTGTCAAACATGCCAAGCGGCTGAAGGTGGTGGAAGCCTTCCGCAAATCCGGAAACAAGCCGGAATGGATGATTCTCGATGTTATTCCGGTGATCCCTCCGGAACTGCGCCCCCTGGTTCCTCTTGATGGCGGTCGTTTTGCAACCTCCGACTTGAACGATCTCTACCGGCGCGTCATCAATCGCAACAATCGCTTGAAGAAGCTGATAGAGCTGCACGCTCCGGATGTGATTATCCGGAATGAGAAACGCATGCTCCAGGAAGCGGTGGACGCCCTGTTTGACAATGGGCGACGCGGACGCGTCCTGCGCGGAACTAACAACCGACCGCTGAAATCGCTTTCCGACACCCTCAAGGGCAAGCAGGGTCGTTTCCGGCAGAACCTGCTTGGCAAGCGCGTGGATTACTCCGGGCGGTCAGTGATTGTCGTCGGGCCGGAACTGAAGCTCCATCAGTGTGGCCTGCCCAAGAAAATGGCTTTGGAGCTCTTCAAGCCCTTCATTTATCACCGGCTTGAACAGACAGGCCAGGTTGCCACGATCAAAGCCGCCAAGGAAATGGTGGAGCGCCAGGAACCGATCGTGTGGGACATTCTGGAAGAAGTCATCCGCGACCATCCGGTTCTTCTGAACCGCGCTCCCACGCTTCACCGGCTCGGTATTCAGGCTTTTGAACCGGTACTCGTGGAAGGCAAAGCCATTAAAATTCACCCCCTCGTCTGCACCGCATTTAACGCCGACTTCGATGGCGACCAGATGGCGGTTCATATTCCCCTTTCTCCCGAAGCTCAGATCGAAGCCTCTGTTCTGATGCTTTCGTCGCATAACATCCTTTCGCCCGCGAACGGTCAGCCGCTGGCAATCCCGACCCAGGACGTGGTGCTGGGCATCTACTATTTGACCAAGGACCGCAAAGGCAGCCGCGGAGAAGGCCGCTCATTTGCGAACGTCGAAGATGCCTTGCTCGCCTTGGAAGCTGGCGAGGTGGAAACACTCACCCGCATCCGATTACGATACACCGGACGAGTGATCGACCTTGAAAACGCCTATGATGATCAGGACGTCCTCCACACTGAGCCGATCACAGTGAAGAATCAGTTCATCGAAACGACGGTGGGGCGGGTGATCCTGAACGATCACCTTCCCAAGGGCATGCCGTTCATTAACGGCCTGTTACGGAAGAAGGGACTGGGCGCTCTTGTCAATTACTGTTACCTGCGTTTTGGGCTGGATACCACGGTCCAGATGCTGGACGAGATAAAAGACCTCGGTTTCCTCTACGCCACCAAGGCGGGCATCTCGATCGGTATTGATGATCTCGTGGTGCCCTCGAGTAAAGCAGCCCTCGTGGAGGCGGCTGAGAAAGAGGTGATCGAAGTTGAAAAGCAATACCAGGATGGAGCCATCACTCATGGCGAACGTTATAACAAGGTGATTGCCATCTGGTCGAATGTCACCGACCGCGTGGCCGACGAGATGTTTCAGGTTCTGGAAGCTCAGGATAAGGCCGGCGAGATGAATCCCATTTACATCATGGCCAACTCCGGCGCCCGCGGCTCCAAGCAGCAGATCCGGCAGCTTTCCGGCATGCGCGGCTTGATGGCAAAACCCTCCGGGGAAATCATTGAGACCCCGATCACGGCGAATTTCCGCGAAGGCCTCAATGTGTTGCAATATTTCATCTCAACGCACGGGGCACGAAAAGGCCTTGCGGATACGGCGCTTAAGACAGCCGATTCGGGCTACCTCACCCGCCGTCTGGTGGATGTGGCGCAGGATGTGATTGTCTCTGAGTTCGATTGCGGAACCGTGGACGGCATCTTTGTGGAGCCAATTGTTGAGGCCGGTGAAGTGGTCGAGCCGCTGCGCGACCGCATTGTGGGCCGAGTCTCGCTGGAGCAGATCAAGGACTATGAAGGCAACGTGATCGTGGACGTCAATCAGGAGATTAACGAAGACCTGGCCGCGGCGATTCAGGCGGCAGGCATTGAGCGAGTGAAAATTCGTTCTGTGCTCACGTGTGAATCGCGCCGAGGCGTCTGTGTGCGCTGTTATGGGCGTAACCTGGCTTCGGGGAAACTTGCCGAAATCGGCGAAGCGGTGGGCGTGATCGCTGCACAGTCCATTGGCGAGCCTGGAACGCAACTCACCATGCGCACATTCCACATTGGTGGTGCGGCGAGCCGTGTCAGCGAGCAGTCATCTCTTGAAATCCGGAACAGCGGCTTTGTAAAGTTTCTTGGACTCCAGGTGGTCAAGAATCGCGACGGCCACTTCGTGGTGATGAATCGTAACGGCTCGGTCGCGATTGTGGATGAAAAGGGGCGGGAACGCGAGCGTCATTCAGTGGTCTATGGCGCCAAAATCAAGGTGGCGGATGGCTCGCCCGTCAAGCCGGGCGACATCATCGTGGAATGGGACCCTTACACCTTCTCCATCCTCACGGAAGTCGGCGGGACCGTCCAGTTTAAGGATCTCGAGCAAGGCGTCACACTGCGAGAGGAGGTGGATGAGGTCACGGGCCTTTCGCGCTGGGTGGTAACGGATTCTCCCGATGAAAGGCTGCAACCTCAACTGATCATCAAATCCGATGGCGAGGGGAAGAAAGCCTCCAAGAAATACCTGTTGCCCTCCCGGGCCCACCTGATGGTTCAGGAAGGGGACGAAGTCAGCCCGGGTGACGTGCTGGCCAAGATTCCGCGCGAAACGACCAAGACCAAGGATATTACCGGTGGTCTGCCGCGTGTGGTCGAGCTGTTTGAAGCGCGGCGTCCGCATGAAACGGCCGTCATCTCTGAAATTGATGGCGTGGTGCGGTACGGAGAAATCTCCAAGGGCCAGCGCAAGATTATGGTGGTTCCTCCCAAAGGCGAACCCAAGGAATATCTGCTTCCGCGCGGCGTCCACGTCTCCGTTCAGGAAGGTGAACACGTTAAAGCCGGTGAGCCCCTGATGGACGGGCCACGCAATCCCCATGATATTCTGGCAGTGCTGGGTGAAAAGGAGTTGCAGAAATACCTGGTGGATGAAATTCAGGAAGTCTACCGGTTACAGGGCGTCAATATCAATGACAAGCACATTGAGGTGATCGTCCGCCAGATGATGCGATGGGTGAAGGTGGATGACGTGGGCGACACGGAATTCCTGCTCGATGAAAACGTGGACCGCTTCCGGTTCCGCGAAGAAAATGAGCGCGTCCTCGCAAGTGGCGGCAAACCAGCTACTGGGCGTCCGCTGCTGCTTGGGATTACCAAGGCGTCGCTTTCCACGGATTCGTTCATTTCCGCCGCATCGTTCCAGGAAACGACCCGCGTCCTTACAGAGGCTGCGATTCGCGGGGCAGTGGATCAATTGCGCGGCCTGAAGGAAAACGTCATCATGGGCAGGTTGATTCCGGCCGGAACAGGACTGGAGTACTACCGCAACTTCCGTCTGCTGACTGAGGTCGAAGCTCCGCAGCCTGAAGTGCCTATTTCCGAAGCGGAAGTTGCTCTCGAAGCGGAAATCCCGCCAACTCCTCCTGTGGCAAGCGACCTGACCGATGAAGACCAGGCCAGCACACAATAGGAAAAGGCTGGGTAAGAACCGATTGCGATCTTCAGGGGCGGGGCGCCGAATCCCCTACTCCGAGATCGCAATCTGACGCTCGAGCTGAAACTCACACATCCAGGCCCGGGAACCCAAGCTCATGAAATGCTGGAAGTGCAGCGAATTAATCGATATCTCTGCCGGACAGCGGGTCACGAGCCGCGACGAATGTCCCCACTGCCACACTGACCTGCATTCCTGCCGCAACTGCCAGTTTTACGATCCTTCCAGACACCAACAGTGCGCTGAACCCCAGGCCGAATGGGTACGCGACAAAGAAGCCGCCAATTATTGTGACTACTTCGAGCCCGCAGCCGTGGCGGCAGTCGCTTCTTCTTTACGCCGGGAAGATATCAAAAAAAAGTTTGACTCTCTCTTCCGACTGTGAAATTCTCCATCGAAGAGGAACAGTCTATTCTCGTGTAGCTCGGTGCACAAGCGCCAGGGAGGTTGCCGCCCGTTCACAAGAGATGGGCACCAGAGCGGCCTCGCGGTTGGGCTCCTCAGTGGGCTCTATCAAAGCCCCCTGCTCATGCTTCAAAAAAGTGAGCCGATTGGTTTCAGGGTCATAGTCCACCGTAATAAAGTCCCCCAGGGCAATCTGGCTGGTGGCAATCAGGTTCGAGAGTGGAAAGACCAGATGACGCTCGATGACCCGTTTCAGGTGGCGGGCGCCAAACTGCGTATCCGCGCCTTCCCGCAGCAGAAAATCACGTGCTTTTTCCGTGCATTGGAACACAAACTTCCGGTCGCCGGTTGAGGACATCACACGCTCTTGCACGCGACCCAGCTCGATATCCAGAATTTTCTTCAGATGCTCGAGTTGCAGGGTTCTGAAGACAATGACCTTGTCGATGCGGTTCATGAATTCCGGCGAGAATTTCCGACGCGCTGCATCGCTGGCCGTTCGGTAAATTTTCTGGTCCAACTCAGGATCCTCGTCGTGAACACCGGCAGAAAAGCCCAGCCCGCGCGTCATCAATTTCGCCATCTCCTGCGATCCCAGATTCGAGGTCATAAAGATCATGGAGCGGGAAAAATCAACGTGGCGATTGTCTCCCAGCGTCAGAGTCGCCTTATCGAGGATTCCCAGAAGGAGTTGCCATAGAGCGTCGCTCGCCTTTTCGATCTCATCAAAAAGGACCAGGGAAAGCTTCAGCTTGTCAGTATAATGCTCTTCAAGAACTTCCTGAGTGATCAGAGGCTGCGTCTCTCGGTGGCCCAGATATCCGGGCGGCGAGCCAATCAGTTTGGCGATTTCATGGCTGTGCTGGAACTCCGCACAGTCGATTTTGAGCACTGCATTGGCTGTCCCAAATAGGACTTCCGCAACGGCCTCAACGAGACGCGTCTTACCCGAGCCAGTAGGCCCCAGCAGAAGCAGATTGACGATGGGACGGCCGGGTGCGCCAAGGCCCGCCAGATAGACCTGGTAAACACGCGCCAGCTGACGGATGGCGCGATCCTGCCCCACAACCCGCTTTTGCAGCGCGTTCTCGAAGTCCCGCACTTCGGGACTTCGCAACATTGGATCGAGAAGTGTCTGGCGTGAATTCATGGATTGGACCTCACGAAAGCCTTCCCCGCAAATTCATCAAATTTGCTTTGCGAGAAGGGTTTAATTTCACGTCGAGGGTTCCTCTCAGCAATTTCAATTCGGCAAGCAATTGCGTTTGCAACTCGCGGTCCCGCGTCACCTCTAACATCGGCAACTGAAGACCCGCAATATCCAAATGAACATTTCGAACCTGCGAAATCAAATTGCGAAGATAATCGGAATCATTTTCGATTGGCCTCACAAATTCGCGCGAGGCCTTTTCCCTCAAACTGTCCCAATCCACTTTCACAAAAGGATGCTTCTTTTCTACTCCCCGAATGATGTCCTCATCAATGCGAGGATGGCGGCCGAGGCATGCCAGATGGAGTTGTTGCACTCGGCCCTCCCTGCGGACGTTATGAACCAAATAGTACGCATTTCCTCGCTTGCGTATAAAAGCCATTCGCTGCGCCATTCCGATTAAACTGCCCCGCGAACTGAAAACGCTGCCTCATCAACGTTCGTTCGTGGCCCCTCCGTAAACCACCCGGCCGTAGTGGTTATTCTATCCACTACACCTCGTTAGATGCAAATAAAAAATGTTGGTTGCTGCCATAAAAATTTTCGTTGCCATTGGAGAGTCAAGAAGCAGATTATTCATAGAATGACAACGTGGATGTCGTTAACGGCCTTGTCCAGCACCACGCTCTGTATTCTAGACTTCTAACGTGAGACTAGGGAGACAAATAAGAAAAATGGGACAATTTATTCGAAACCGCTTCGAGATCCCCTTCCTGGGGCGTGTCACAGAAGAGGGCACATTTCACGCAATGCCATCCGCGCAAAAAAAAACCGCCATTCCATCACGTTGGCGGCTCGCTGAATTCTAAAGAAATGATTTCCTAGGTTTAAACTCGGCTAAACTGACGCGAACTCAAAAGTCACTTTCCAGTTTGACGGAATTGACTTTTTCGAACCAGCTTTCTAATCACCCTTACACGACCCAAGACCTGAAACGCGAGGTGAAAGCCTTTAAGGCTTCCACCTCGACTGCAGAATTACGGCTCTAGGCTTTGCCAGCACCCCCCTGGATCATGGATGCAGGCCTCACGGAGAACAAGGTGTGCACCCATGTCCTGAGCTTCGAGAAGATGTTGGCAATGAAAATCGCCATCAAGTTCTTCACTCGGATCATCATAGGCACTCACCTCCTTTCCGTGACTACCCTCTGAACCGTTTCTCACTCGTTATTGATGCGCGACGCCGGTTTCAGGTTGCGCCCGCTCAGATGCGGCGACTTTTATCTCGGGGCCCAACAGGGCCTCGATGTCCAGGCGGTTTAACGTTTCGCGCTGGACTAACTCCCCCACTAAAATTTCAAGCTGCCCCCAACGTTGACGGAGGATATTTAGCGCTCGCTGATACTGGCGCTCTACGCTCCGTCGCACTTCCTGGTCAATCGCCTCCGCGGTGCGTTCGCTGTAGTTCTTCTCTTCTGCGGCCACACCCCGCAGGAACTGGCTCTCAAGACGACGGCCATAGGTCACAAGGCCCAACTCCGAGCTCATTCCAAAGCGCGTGATCATCTGGCGAGCCAGTTCTGAAGCCCTTTCGAGATCATCGCTAGCTCCCGTAGATACGATGCCATCGTAAGCAATTTCTTCAGCTGCCCGGCCGCCCAGCATCACCGCTAAGCGATCCTCCAGCTCGGGTTGAGTCAGCAGATACCGCTCGGCCGTTGGAAGTTGCAAAGTATGTCCGAGGGCGCCGATTGAGCGGGGGACTATGGAGATGCGGTGGACAGGATCAGCATGAGGCAGGGCGAGGGCAACCATCGCGTGGCCGGCCTCATGCCGCGCAACTCGTTCCTTTTCTTCAGCATTCATCAGGCGTCGCTTCTTCTCAAATCCCAGCGTCACGCGGTCGATAGCACTTTCGAAATCGCGCATTGCAATGAAGTCGGCCCCGCGCCGCGCAGCGGCCAAAGCAGCTTCGTTAACAATGTTAGCCAAATCAGCGCCTACCATCCCTGGCGTGCGTGCTGCCAGAACCGACAAGTCAACGTCCGGACCGAGTCGCATCTTCTTGACGTGCACTTTCAGAATCTCTTCCCGCCCCTTCACATCTGGCCGGTCAATCACAATCTGCCGGTCAAACCGCCCAGGCCGCACCAGCGCGGGATCAAGGACTTCAGGCTGGTTTGTAGCACCCATAATGATGACCCCGGAGGAGGAATCGAATCCATCCATCTCAACGAGAAGCTGGTTAAGCGTCTGCTCGCGCTCATCGTGGCCGATATAAGCTCCGCGGCCCACCCGCGCCTTGCCGATGGCATCCAGTTCGTCGATGAAAATGATACACGGTGACTTTCCCTTGGCCTGCTCAAAGAGGTCACGCACACGCGCTGCCCCCACACCCACAAACATCTCGATAAACGCTGAACCTGAGATGGAGAAAAACGGTACCCCCGCCTCGCCGGCCACCGCCCGGGAAAGCAAGGTCTTCCCAGTTCCCGGAGGACCGACCAGCAGCACTCCCTTCGGAATTCTTCCCCCAAGCCGCGCATATTTACGTGGATGCTTCAGGAAATCGACAATTTCCTGAAGCTCCGCTTTGGCCTCGTCCACACCCGCAACGTCTTTGAACGTCGTATCGAAGCGGGAAGATTCATCATGGATTCGTGCTCGACTCTTCCCAAAGCTCAAAGGGCCGCCAGCCTTGCCCATTCGCGAAAAAATCCACATATAGACGAGAGCCAGGACAATGCTTGGCAAGACCCAGTAATAGAGTGCCTCTAGCCACCACGGGCGCAGCGCCATCTCACCGGAAAATTTGATTCCCTGCTTTCGAAGCAGGTCAACCAACTCGGAATCCGTGATGCCGGGAAGTCGTGTCGCTTCGATCCATTGTGGTGTCGCCGCTTTTCCTTTGGCATTCTGGACTACCGGCGTCGGCTTGAGGAGGCCTTCCAATTTCGTTTGTGTAATGCGAACTTCGCTCAGGCGACCGGTGGCAACGTCATTCAGAAAATCGCTGTAAGCCACCTCCTGAGGCTGTGGCTGAGCAAGGCCATGGAGAAGGTAAAAGAAAAGCACCACCCAACCTAAATAGATGAGCGTAAACCATCCCTGCCGCTTCTGATGTTTCTTGATCGCCATCGCATTTACCCCCGCCGCACATTGTTTTTTATCATCACAAACATCGCGGGTGCAATCTCTGGTTAACTCTCCAGATTTGAATCAAACTACCAGATGCCGGCTGATTGAAAACTGGGAAAAGACGAAAGCGTAAAGGGCTTGAAATTTAACTGTATCTGAAATACCTTTTCGATTTTCGGGCGAGCCTTGGTTTGCGAATTTGATCGCCTATTTTTGAATGTCGGGGAGGCTTCATGGAGCGACGCTCATTCTTGAGGACGGTGGGAGTTGGCGGCACGGCAGCACTCACGGCACCCCGATATGATGAATCCAGCCAGGCAGCATCAAGAATGAAGATTACGCGGATTCGGTTCTACCACAATCCGCTATCCTCTTTGACTTTTAACCAGAGCTCCCATATTGTCACGATCGAGACGGATCAAGGCATCACCGGCATCGGCGAAGGCGGCTCGGTGGATACCATCCGGCAGTGCGGCGCCATGATCATTGGCGAAGACCCCTTTCGAACCGATCATCTCTGGCAGGTGATGTATCGGGGCTATTTTTACCCCGCGGGACGCGAGAAATTGGATGCGCTGGGAGCCCTGGACCTGGCGCTTTGGGATATCAAGGGCAAGGCGCTCGGTGTTCCCGTCTATGAATTGCTCGGCGGGCGATCACGGGATTATATCGAATGCTATGCGACAGCTTATCCAGTGAAAGGCAGCCTTAAAGAAGCCGCCCGTGCCTGCATGGAAGATGGGTTTCGCGCCTTCCGCACGGCGGTGGCTGATCCTGCGCCTGGCCAACCGTTCAATTCCCATCAGATGGTGCGCAACACCTACGAGCAATGTGTCGAAATCCGCGAAGGAGTGGGCAAAGAGGGAGAGTGGGCACTGGACTATCACACCCGCCTCGATTTTCCGGATGCAGTTCGCCTCAGCACACTAATCGAGAATCTGGAGCCATACTTCGCCGAAGATCTGGTGCGATCAGAATATCCCGATCTCTATCGGCAACTGCGGGCGCACGTGAAGGTTCCGATCGCGGTGGGTGAGCAATTTGGCGCCCGCTGGGACGTGAGCGATCTGGTCGAGCAGCAACTGATTGACTATGCCCGCGTGACCCTGCCGAATGTGGGCGGCCTGACGGAATACATGAAGATTGCGGCGCTGTGCGAAACGCACTATGTGGGGCTAATCCCTCACTTCACCGGACCGGTAGCCGAAGCCGCACTCGTCCATGCGCTGAGCACCTTCTCAGGTCCTGTCCTGATGGAAGCGTTACATCCGGCGCTTGGCAACCATCCTCATCTGCCTGAATGCTACGATTTCAGAAATGGCAAGATGTGGCCCAATCAGCGTCCCGGACTGGGCGTGACTCTGGATACGAAGCCGCTGAAATTGGCCGCTGAGATTACAGAGCCGGCGCGTCCCATCCCCATGTTGCGTCGCCCGGACGGCTCTTATACGAACTGGTGAGATGCCAGCGCCAAATCTCCTTGGCTCGGCAACGGGACAGTTTCTATCATCTACCTCTCAGCCTGGATGACACGATGTCCCCTTGGTACGATTGGCCAGGAACCGTAGGGGGGCGTGGCGCGCGCCCCGGACGGACGCCGCCCGTCCCTGCAGTGCGCACCTCAGGGAACAGACAGCGGCTCTCGAAAGCATCATCGCTTCGGTGTCTGTATAGCGCGCTGCTGGGGATAGCGCTAGTCCTTCTACCTGTGCGTTTGTGCGCCCAGGCGCGTCCGTCTCGGGGAACAGATTTGCAGGCCATCTACCAGGCGCTGATCGGGAAAATCGACGGAATCCCGATTTTTGACGATCACGCTCACCCGGGATTCTCCGATGATCCCAACGTGGATGCGATGACTTCTCCTCCGGGCAGCTCCCCGCTCCGACTGCGCGAGACCAATCCGGAATTTTTGCAGGCCGCGCGGGCTCTCTTCCATTATCCCTATTCTGATTTTTCACCTGCGCATGAGGCCTGGCTTCTGCGACAAACCGCTGACCGCCCGGGCATCGCATATTGGGACCGTATCCTCGATCAGTGCGGGATAGAGACTTCGCTGGCTAATCGAGTTGATATGCCAGATTATCTCGACCCCAAGCGTTTCCGTTGGGTCTTTTTTGTGGACTCCTTCCTCTTCCCGTTTGACAACAGGAGCTTCATCAATCGCAATCCTGATGAGGCCGTCTACATTCCTTTGCAGGAAAAAATGCTTCACCGCTACATGCAGCAGGCCGCGCTGGGTCGCCTTCCCGATACGTTCAGCGATTACCTGACCTTCATCACCCAGATTCTTGAGCGGAACAAGAGGCGTGGCGGCATCGCCATCAAGTTTGAGATTGCTTACTTTCGGTCACTGAACTTCAGCGATCCGCCCCGCGCCGCCGCAGCGGCCATCTACGTCCGATATCGTCACGGAGGTCTTCCAGACCCGGCGGAATATAAAACCTTCCAGGATTACGTTTTTCGTTATCTTATCCGCGAGGGCGGTCGATTGCATTTGCCAGTGAACATTCACACGGCTGCTGTCGGGGGAGATTACTTCAGCCTGCAAAAAAGCAATATTCTGAACCTGGAAAATATCCTGCGTGACCCTCGATACCTTCATACAACCTTCGTTCTGCTCCACGGCGGCTACCCTTACGACCGCCAGGCCATCTGGCTGACGGCCATGCGGAACGTTTACCTGGATTCCTCTGAGATTGAGTTGCTGCTTTACCCCTCCGAATTTACCCGCATCTTAAAGGATTGGCTCGAGATTTATCCCGATAAAGTGATGTTCGGCTCGGATGCCTACCCCTACAGCAAAATCATCGGGGCTGAGGAGGGTTATTGGCTTGGAGTCCGTTCGGCGCGCCAATCATTGGCCTGGGCGCTCGCGCAGATGATCGGAGATCATGAGATTACTGAAGCCGAGGCGCTTGAGATGGCTCACTCCTATCTTCACGATACGGCAGCGCGATTGTATTCCCCGATCCGTGAAGGAGTGGGATCAAGGTGACGCGGCTGTTTGACTGCGAACATCGCGCTCGAGCGGCTATCCATTCGCCGAGTCCTTGTGCAGCAACATGATTCTTTCAGGCTCCAGACGGACCTGCCACGGGAATGGACGCTCCCTGAGAGACATCCATTTCTCTCGGGTGATTTCTGCCTGCAGATGATGATGGGCGAGGGGAGCTTCCGGCGTGAGAAGTTTCAGATAGAGCGTCATTCGGAAAGGCCCCTCGATCATGCGGATTAATTCGCAGGGAAATGTATTCACACCCTCTCCCGCATCGGAAAGCGATAGATGATGGGCTCGAATGCCGACGAAATCCACGTCTTCCTGGATTGGAGGGCACACACGCAGTTGACAGCCCCAATCCAAGGCTTCAACCTCATCAGCCGATCTCTGCCGGGCGTGCGAGAAATTCTTGCAGCCCGTCACCTGCGCCACCGTGAACGTGCGCGGATGGCGAAAGATCTCTTCTTTTGGACCCAAAGCGATTTCTTTGCCTTTCGAAATGACGACAATCTTTTCCGAAATTCGATAAGCTTCCTCAAGGTTGTGAGTCACATAGAGAGAAACACCTCGAAAGGTGGAAAGCGTCTCAATGAGCAGAGCTTCCATCTGGCTGCGCAAGTGGACGTCAAGCGCGGAAAGCGGCTCATCCAGCAGAAGCGCCTCCGGATCAATCGCCAAGGCCCGAGCCAGCGCCGCGCGCTGTTGCTGGCCGCCGGAAAGCTGCCGGGGATAACGATTTTCCAGTCCCTGAAGTTGAACCCGAGCCAGTTGCTCCGCCACTCTCTTTCCGGCTTCGTGACGGGACAAGTGGCGCAGGCCGAAGCCGATGTTTTCCGCCACCGTCATGTGAGGGAAGAGCGCGTAATCTTGCAGGAGGAATCCCATGCGGCGTTTGCGGCTGGGGAGATTAATCCCGCGCTTCGAATCGAAAAGCGTTCGGCCATTCAGAACAATCCGGCCACGGCTGGGCGTTTCGAGACCCGCAATCGCGCGCAGCGTCATGCTTTTGCCCGAGCCGGAAGGCCCCAGAATTCCCAGTGTCTTCTCTCCGGCACAGAAGGCGACTTCCAACTTGAAGTCTTTGAATTCCCTTTGAATCTCGACCAGAAGCTCCAAAATCATCCTCGCGTGCCGCTGAGCGTTCCGCGCCGCTTGCGCCCCCAGGTGTTAAATGCCACCAGGGCTACCGAGGCGATCCCCAGCGTGATGAGCACCCAGGCCAGGGCTTGCCTCATATTGCCCGCTTCGGCGGCGAAAAAGATCGCAATGGGCAGTGTCTGGGTCTTTCCGGGAATGTTGCCGGCAATCATCAGTGTGGCGCCAAACTCTCCCAGAGCACGCGCAAAGGCGAGAATGGTTCCGGCAATGACGCCCGGCCACGCGAGCGGCAGCGCAACCTTCCAGAAAGCCCTCCACTCGGAAGCTCCCAGCGTACGCGCTGCGTGGAGAAAGCTTGGATTCACCTGCTCCAGCGCGCCGCGCGCTGAAAGGTACATTAGTGGGAAAGCGACCACCGTGGCGGCAATCACCGTGGCGGGCCATGAGAAGAGCACTTGAAAGCCAAGGCTCTCAAGCGCCCTTCCCAGAGGGCTGCCTCTTCCCAGCAAAAGGAGCAGAAGATAGCCTACGACTGTCGGCGGCAGAGCCAGGGGAACTATAAACAGCGCATCCATCACGGGACCGCGGCGACCCGATGTGCGGATGCGCCAGTTCGCGGCAGCCAGACCAAGAAAGAATGTGATTGCAGTTGCGACAATGGAAGTCTCAACCGATACTCTGAGAGGAGCTAAGCTGAATTCCATACTTGTTGTTTTAAGAAGCCGCAAGCTGTTGAGCCGTTCGTGGAAACCTCAACAACTCGGCAGGGTGAGCGGCGGTTATCGTTTTTCGACCGGAACGAAGCCCTCGCGTTCAAAAATCCGTTGCGCCTCAGGCCCTGAAAGATATTGCACAAACCTTTCCGCCGCCTCGACATTGCGACATCCCTTGATGACGGCGACGGGGTAAACAATAGGAGCATGAGAGTTTTCCGGTGCGACCGCAGCTACTTTCACTTTTTTGGAAAGCTTTGCCTCAGTTGTATAAACCAAACCGGCATCCACATTATCGGTCTCAACATAGGCCAGTGCCTGGCGCACGTCCTGCGCGAAAAGAATTTTGGGATAAATCTGCTGATAGATTTTGAAATACTTCAGCGTCTGCTCTGCATAAGCCCCTGCCGGGACGCTCTCCGGGTTGGCGATTGCGACGCGCTTCACATCAGGGCGGGTCAAATCCATAAACCCTGAAACTTTGCATGAACTTGGACAGATTAAAACCAATGTATTCTTTAGCAGATTGCGCCGCGTCTGGTTCAGAAGAAGCCCTCGGCCGGCAAGCGCATTCATTTCCTCAGGTGACGCGGAAATAAAAATGTCTACTGGCGCGCCCTCCTCAATCTGCTGCTCCAGAATGCCGGAAGCGCCCAGGTTGAACGTCAGGGAAACACCGGGCGATTGCTGGCGATAAAGTGTTCGGATCGCCTGCAAGGGTTCGGCGAGGCTGATCGCGGCAGAGATGGTCAGGTTAATGGAACGGTTTTGAGATTCAGGCTGTGAACTCAAGACCAATCTTCCGATCGCAAGACTCAGCACAACAGCCCGGATGACCGTTTTCAAAGCATCTCCCTTCGCGATTGTACTTCGTATATGATTTTATGCGAAAATCCGTTAAGTTTAACACGCCTTGCACCGAACATTTTGCTTAAAACCTCAGTTTACTGTTCGCCTGGGGCCATCGCAAAACAGGCGACTGCCCGCATAGGAAGCAACGCGACACGCCCGTTCATGAATATGCTATCTTCGTTTTGAGGATCATCATGCGCGAAATTCGCAAAGCAGCCGTGCTTGGGGCTGGAACCATGGGATCGCAAATTGCGGCCCATCTCGCTAACGCCCAGATTCCATGTGTTTTGCTCGATTGTGCGCCTTCCTCGCTTTTGCCCGAAGAGGAGAAAAAAGGGCTTACGCTGAATGATCTGCCCGTTCGGAATCGATTGGCACAGGTCGGTTTGGACAACGCCTTGAAGTCCCGCCCCCCCGCTTTCTTTGCTCCTGAATTCGCTCGATTCATTTCCATTGGAAATTTTGAAGATCATCTGCGCTGGGTCGGAGGCTGTGACTGGATTATTGAAGCGGTCACTGAAGACCTTGAGATCAAACGAGCCCTGCTGCGCCGCATTCTTCCACACATCAGTCCGGACACCATCATCAGTTCCAATACTTCCGGCATTTCGCTCACCGCAATTGCTGAAGGTTTTCCTGAGGATTTCCGGCGCCACTGGCTGGGAACTCACTTCTTTAATCCGCCACGTTACATGAAGCTTCTGGAAGTGATTCCGACGGTGGAAACTCTGCCGGAAGTTGTAGAGCAAATCTCGCACTTTGGAAATGAGATCCTTGGCAAAGGTGTCGTTCGCGCCAAAGACACGCCCAATTTCATCGCCAATCGGATTGGCACGTTTGTGATGGGCATCACCCTTCGGTTGATGCAAACGTTCGGATTTTCCGTCGAGGAAATTGATGTTCTTACCGGTCCTGCCATGGGATTGCCCAAATCGGCCACCTTTCGCTTGCTCGATCTGGTCGGGCTGGACGTTTTCGCCCGCGTGGTCAACAACCTGCGGAACTCGCTTCCTGAAGAAAGACAACTTGACGCCTTTTGTCTGCCTGGGTTTGTTTCGCAGATGATCGAACGCAATCTTTTAGGTGAGAAGACTCGTCAGGGATTTTACAAACGAATTCCTTCAAGAGATGGGCGAGAGGGAGAGAAAGAAATTCTCACGCTGGACCTTTCCACTTTTGAGTATCGACCGCGGCAGAAACCCCGATTGCCGGCACTGGAAATGGCTTTAGCCCTGGAGGACCTCGGGCAACGAGTTCGTACTCTGTTTGAGTCTTCGGATCGTGTTGGGCAATTTTATCAGGAACTTCTGGGCCGCACATTCCATTACACTGCACAGCGCATACCCGAGATTTCAGATGACCTTGTTTCCATTGATCGTGCCATGCGCTGGGGTTTTAACTGGGAACTTGGAATTTTTGAATTGTGGGACGCGATCGGCATGGAGAAAGTCGTGGAGGTCTGGCAGCAGCGGAGTCTCTCCGTGCCGCCCCTGGTCGAAAAACTTCTGGCCTCCCCGCAGAAGTCCTTCTATTCCCGTTCCAACGGCTCAACCTGCGTGTTCGATTACCATTGTGGCGGCCCCGTTCCCCTCAAGGAGCCGCCTGGTATCCTTTTGCTGCCGTCCCTTAAAGCTCAAAACCGCGAAATCAAAAAGAATCCTGGCGCGAGCTTGATTGACCTGGGCGATGGCGTCTTGTGTCTGGAGTTTCACTCCAAGATGAATACCCTTGGACCTGACACCATCCAAATGATTCAGTCGGGCCTGAGGGCGCTGGACAAGGATTTCGACGCGATGGTAGTCGGAAACCAGGGTACAAACTTCAGCGCCGGCGCGAACCTGATGTTGTTACTGCTTGCCATCCAGGAAGGCGATTGGGATGAAGTGCAAGAAGCGGTCCGCGCCTTTCAGAATGCCAACATGGCGCTGAAGTACGCCCCGAAGCCCGTCATCGCTGCGCCATTTGGACTCACGCTGGGCGGCGGCGTTGAAGTGTCTCTGCATTGCGCGCGCAGAGTTGCCGCCGCTGAGACTTACATGGGCTTGGTCGAGACCGGGGTCGGCCTCATTCCTGCCGGTGGGGGTAGCAAGGAAATGATCCTTCGCGCCATGGATTCCGTTCCCACTGCTGAGGATGCTGACCCATTCCTTCCATTGAAAGAAGTGTTCTTGAATCTGGGCATGGCCAAGGTTTCAAGCAGCGCAGAAGAGGCGCGCAAATTCGGCTATCTCTCTTCCCAGGACGTCATCTGCATGAATCGTGATCGTCAGTTAGCCGCAGCCAAACAATGGGCCTTAGACCTGGTGAAGCTGGGCTACCGCCCCGGCAAGCCGCGAGAAGATGTTCTGGTTCTGGGCCAGTCAGCCTACAGCAAGCTGAAACTCGGACTGCACCTGATGCGCCGCGCGGAATATATCTCTGATTTTGATGTAGTGATCGGCACAAAACTGGCCAGGGTGCTTTCCGGGGGCGGTGAGTTCACCTCCCCGCAACGCGTCTCTGAACAATACTTGTTGGACCTCGAACGTGAGGCCTTTGTGAGCCTCTGCGGCGAAAAGAAGACGCAGGAGCGCATCCGGCATATGCTGAAAAATGGTAAACCGCTGAGAAACTGAACGTGCAGGGATCGATACGGCCAAGGGGGAAAGCGATCCTGATGGCAAAATGCGTTACCTTAATATTACTGGGCACCTTGGGGATTCCCGTGCTCCTGCTAAGCGCCGCGACTCAAGGCAAGCAATCGCATTGGGAGATCCAAGGCGAGTTGAGCGAGGCTTGCACCTGTAGCGTGCCCTGCGGTTGTAATTTCCGTAGCCGTGCTTCACACCCCTACTGCTGGTCTATCGCGTCGCTCAACATTCAAAAAGGCCATTATGGAGCAGTGAAGCTGAATGGCTTGCATCTGGTCCGCGGCCATGGAGAGAAAGCCATTGTATGGTATATCGATGATCGCGCGACCCCGGTGCAGGCCGCAGCGCTTCAGGAAATCGCGGCACATATCTCTGCAGCATTGCGATGGCGGCTGCCACCGTTCATTCACTTTGAGACGGCTCATATTACTCAGGTGACAGGGAAGCACGGGGCTGAGGTCAGCATCGCTGGCAGGGGCGGATTTAAGGCTGAATATCTCACAGGGGGCGACGGGAAAAATCCGATTGTGGTTGAAAATATGACTGCCTGGAACGTCCGTCACGACATCAAAGGCAGAACCCAGCGTCTTCATTACAAGGATCAATTTGGAAGCGCATTTGACAGGGCCAACACCAATGCAAACGAGGGGAAATTCGACTGGACCGATCGGACAAAATGGTACTTGTGATCTACCGCCATACCGAAGGTCAAAATCTACGACCTTCACTTGAGAGGACACCATGCAAGAAGCCTGGATAGTTTCAATGGCTCGGACAGCCGTGGGCAAAGCTCCACGAGGAACCTTGCGCAACACGCGACCAGACGATATGGCCGCTGCGGTCATCCAGGAGGTTCTTCGCCGGGTTCCTCAACTCGACCCCAAAGAAGTTGAGGATGTCATCCTCGGCTGCGCCATGCCGGAATCTGAGCAGGGGAATAATGTGGCGCGCATCGCCTCCCTGCGCGCCGGTTTGCCGGTCGCTTGTTCAGCCATGACGATCAATCGTTTCTGTTCTTCTGGGCTCCAATCCATTGCTCTGGCCGCGGAGCGCATCATGGCAGGGTTCGGCGAGGTTATGATCGCGGGCGGTACGGAAAGCATGAGCCTGGTTCCGATGGGCGGGCATCGCTTTTCTCCCAATCCGACGCTCGTCGAAACCTATCCCGACGTTTACCTCAATATGGGGCTCACAGCCGAAAATCTTGCCCGCAAGTATCAGATCACACGCGAACAGCAGGATGAGTTCTCACTGCGCAGCCATCAACGGGCGGTTGCGGCGATTGATGCGGGCAAATTCAAAGACGAGATTGTGCCGCTGGATGTGATTGAGGTAAGCCTAAACGGAGGTACAAAACCCCAAAGTCAGAAGATTGCCTTTGCCACTGACGAAGGTCCGCGCCGCGATACATCGCTTGAAGCTCTGGCCAGGCTGAAGCCTGTTTTTCATGCGCATGGAACTGTGACTGCGGGTAATTCTTCGCAGACAAGCGATGGGGCCGCGGCAGTCGTGGTGATGTCAGCCCGGAGGGCCCAGGCTCTGGGGATCCAGCCGCTGGCCCGCTTTGTGAGCTACGCCACAGCGGGAACGTTGCCCGAGGAAATGGGCATTGGCCCGGTTGAAGCGATCCCGAAAGCTTTAAAGCTCGCAGGCCTCCGGCTGCATCATCTGGATTTGGTTGAGCTCAATGAAGCCTTCGCGGCTCAGGCATTAAGCGTGATGAAAATTGCGGGTCTCGACCCGGAGCGGACCAACGTGAACGGCGGCGCTATCGCCCTCGGGCATCCATTGGGCTGCACCGGCGCGAAACTGACGGCAACCCTGCTGGGAGAATTGAAACGGCGAAAAGCGCGCTACGGCATGGTCACCATGTGCGTGGGCGGCGGGATGGGAGCAGCAGGAATTTTCGAAAACCTGCAGGCCTGAAGTTCGCAATGCCAAATCCCTGATTTGAACGCGGAGAGCGAATGACCACCACCATAAGTTCAGCACAAACCATCGTCAAAGGCGGCTGCTTTCTGATTGAAGCTCGGAAGCCGGAAGAAGTCTTTACCCCTGAAGACTTGACGGACCAGCATCGGCTGATTGCGCAAACGGCGGAAGATTTCGTTCAGCGCGAAATCGTTCCTCACCTGAAGGAAATTGAGGAAAAGAAGCCCGGCTTGCTACGCGAACTTCTGAAGAAAGCCGGCGAACTGGGCTTGTTGGCCACGGACGTTGCCCAAAGGTATGGCGGCCTGGAGCTGGACAAGATATCTTCCATCATCATCTCGGAAAAAATGGCGCGCGACGGCGCCTGGGCTTCGACGATTGGCGCACAAGCTGGCATCGGCATCCTACCCATCGCTTTTTTTGGCACTGAAGCTCAAAAGCAGAAATACGTCCCCCGACTCGCACGCGGTGAATGGGTGGGGGCCTATTGTTTGAGCGAGGCCACTTCCGCTTCTGACGCGCTGCATTGCAAAACCAGGGCTACACTGAATTCGGATGGAAAGCATTACAGATTGAACGGCACCAAGATGTGGATTACCAACGGCGGCATCGCGGACGTCTACATCGTGTTTGCCCGGATCGACGGTGAAAAGTTTACGGCGTTTATTGTGGAGCGCAATTTCCCGGGAGTCTCCCCAGGGCCTGAAGAACACAAGATGGGTATTCGGGGGTCCTCCACCACTCCGTTGAACCTTGACGATGCGCGAGTGCCCGTGGAGAACGTTCTGGGAGAAATCGGCAAGGGGCATCAGATTGCCTTCAATATTCTCAACATGGGACGGCTGAAATTGGGCGCAGGCTGCATCGGCGGCTGCAAGATTCTTCTGGCGCCGACCCTCCAGTGGGCCAAAGATCGCCGGGCCTTCGGGCGCGCCATCGCTGACTTTGGCATGATCAAGGAAAAGTTGGGCACGATGGTCGCGCGCATCTACGCCGCCGAAAGTATGTCCTATCGCACGGCGGGCATGATCGATAGGTTGCTGGAAGGTGTGGACCAGGGCGCTCCAGAGGCCGCGCGCCAGATCCTGGAGGCCTTGCAGGAGTATGCCGTCGAATGCTCCATTCTCAAAGTGGCCGGCACTGAAGCGCTGGATTTCGTGGCCGATGAGGCTGTGCAAATCTTCGGGGGTTACGGTTTCAGCGCGGATTATGAAGTGGAACGGACTTATCGCGATCAGCGCGTCAACCGCATCTTTGAGGGAACCAACGAAATCAATCGTCTTTTGATCGTGGACATGCTGCTGAAAAGATCCATGAAGGGCGAACTGGCGCTGATTCCGGCAGCTCAGCGGGTTTTGGATGAGGTACTTGGCTCAACCAACCAGGATGAAGAAGCGGACGGGATTCTGGCTGCTGAGACACGGTTGATCGAAGGCGCAAAACGGGTGGCCCTGCTTGTGGCAGGTGCAGCTGTTCAGAAATATCTGCAAGCGCTTTCAGAAGAACAGGAAGTGATCGGCGGGCTCAGCAATGTGGTGATAGAAGTCTATGCCATGGAAAGCGCTTTGCTCCGCGCCCTGAAAAGGCTCTCCGCAAAACCGGAAGAGATCATCAGGTTTCATTGCGAAGCAGCACAGTGCTACATTCAGGAGGCAGCGGAACGCGTCGAAATGGAAGCCCGTCGGGTTCTGCCCCGCCTCGCTCAAGGCGACACGCTGCGGTCCTATCTGGCACTTATCCGTCGCTTCCTGAAGCGCTCACCCATCGATACCATCGAACTCAAGCGCCATCTGGCCGACCGCGCTTTGGAGCTGGCACGTTACCCTTTCAGCGAAGGCAAGGCTTAAGCCTCGAATGGAGTGCCGACCCCCGGCTCCACGCCGAATAAATCGAGTCGAGAGCGCCCCACAGGGCCCTCAAGGCTTCATCCGCAGTTTCCAGCACCCCTGTATTTTGAGCGCCGTGCTGCTCGAGCCACTGACGCCAGGCAGCCCTGTGGCGCTTGTCCGCTTCCTCGTGGACTGTGAAATAGGCGAGGCCTTTCGAATCCGTGATGCCGTAAAAGTGCCGCAGCCCTTCGATCTTTCGAGTAGCAATCTCCGGGACCTGGGCTTCATAGGCATAGAGGGCCGCCACAGCTTCCGCGACGGGGCACGTGCCGCAAATCCTCCGGTAGCTTTCGACCAGCGTCTGAACGCCCGCCAACGTCGGCGAGTGATCCAGCATTGGTTCGCTGGTTCCCACCGCGCATGCGAAGTCACGCCAGAGTTGCGGATGCGGTCCTTCTGGGTGGAGTTCTTCAGCTAGGTTTTCCATAACGAGATCGCGCGTTTCACCCTCACACCGAGCGGCCAGTTGCTGAAGGTGTTCCGGAAAGGCTTTGACGTGCCGGCCATACTGTGCGGCGTAGATCTGCAAGGCATTGCGGTCAAGCCGCCCCGCCTGCCAGTCCTTGTAGAAAGGATGCTGCAACAGATTCCAGCGTCCTACCTGCTCGTCGAGCTGCACCAGCATGCTGCTTGTTGGAGTCTTCATCCCCTTCACCTCGATTTCATTGGGGTCCCTCTGACCAGGTTGCGCTCAGTATAGAAGTGGTGTGGTAGCGCTACCGGGAATCGAACCCGGGTTTTGAGATTGAGAATCTCACGTCCTAACCCCTAGACGATAGCGCCGCTTGATCTCTCTTGATGATAGCACTCGCTACGGACCGCTGACCACAGCCGTTCAGAACCTGGTGAGGGATGAGAAGTTGAACTCTCGAATCTTCATCTTCGGAACAACCATCTCAATGGACTCTTCTCCAGCAGCACGCTCGGACGCACTCATCATTTCAACCTGATTCAGCATCTCGATGATGCTCTGATTGAAGCGGAAGTTTCTGACACCGTATTTCACCTCTCCGTTTTCAATCCAGAAGGTCCCATCGCGCGTCATGCCGGTAAGAATCTTGGCATAGGGATCCACTTCGCGGATGTACCAGAAGCGCGTCACCAGCAGGCCGCGCTCGGTTGAACGAATCATTTCCTCTTCGCTGGCGTGCCCCCCTTCCACCACCAGATTGAGCGGTGCTTCGCCGTATTCATTCGGGAGAGGGAACCCGTGGCCTGTTGGCTGCGCGCCCATTTTATGCGCCGTTTCACGACAATAAACCAGGTTCCTCAGAACTCCATTTTCCACCAGTGAGACGCGCTGGCGCGGCACACCTTCGCCGTCGAATGGAGCGCCGCTCGAGAAGGGATGGAACACGTCATCGCGAATCTGAATGTTCTCGCCAAACACTTTCTCGCCCACACGTCCGGTAAAGCAACTGCGCTTCTCGTAGACAGAAAGGCCGCCGAAGTCCAGCAGCAGAAACCCCAGCAAATCCATCACCGCTGAAGGTTCCAGAATCACCGCATACTTTCCGGGAGGCACCTCACGGGGATCCCGGCTTTGCAAGGCCTTGCGAGCAGCGCGGTCCGCCAGCTCGTCAATCCCCAGCAACTGATATCGCGGGCCCGTCTTCTTCGCCCAGCCGGAACTTGTTTCACCGAGCATTGTCACCGAAAACTCGGAGACGGACTCTTCATGGAATGCCGCGAGCCCCCGTGAGTTATAAAGTGCGTTGACGGAGCGCCCGCTTGAAAAGACGCCGGCGGCAGTCAAACCATCCTTTTCCGCGCGCTGGATCACTTTGCGCACGGTTTCAGCACGCGCCTGGGGGCTCAACTGTGCAGTTTCTCCATCGTAACGGTCAACAGCCCGATACATCTGCGGGCCCGGCATCGGGAGCAGGTCCGGATTCGGCGGCTGAAGTGAGGCCAGCGCCAAGGCTGCCTCACACACTTCACGGATAGAGTCTTCATCCAGCTTATTCGTGCTCGCTCGCGCGGTGCGCTGGCCTGCCACGGCGCGCACAGAAAGGCTGACATCCTCCTCGGAAACGTTCTGGTGGATGGTATTGTTGGCAAAGCGCGTCAGCGAATAAGAGGTCCCCGTCACCGACGCTTCGGTCTCTTCCGCGCGGGAATACTTCAGCACCTTACTGAAAAGTTCGTCAGCAAATTGGCGGGACAGAATCATTGATTCATGACCTGACGGATTCACTGGCTCAATGAGTCGATGAATCCATCCTTTAATTTCCCTGATAGGCGACGCCGACCTTTACTTTGCGGAAACGCGCCGGAGACGCCCCGTGGCCCGTGCCCATGGTTTGCATCGGCTGGCCTTTGCCGCAATTCGGCGTACCCCAAAGCACCCACTCCTCGCGACCGCAGATCGCGTCACAGGAATTCCAGAATTCGGTCGTGATGCCGCCATAGCTGGGGTTCTTCAGCATACGGGTTTTCTTGCCATGCTTGATTTCCCACCCGATTTCCGTTCCAAACTGGAAGTTATAGCGGCGGTCATCAATCGACCAGCTTCGATTGGTCTCCATGTAAATGCCGTCATCCGTATCGGCGATCAAGTCCTCCAGGGTTCCCTTTCCCGGCAGCAGGCTGACATTGGTCATGCGGATGAGCGGAATACGATTCCAGCCGTCCGCGCGCATGGCGCCGCTTGAACGCGGCTGGCCGATGGAAGCGGCCGATTCACGCGAGCTCAGGTAACCCACAAAGAGACCATTCTGGATGATCGGTGTGCATTGCGCCGCCACCCCCTCATCATCGTAGGCAAAGGTTCCCAGGCCGGGGCCGTGCAATACGGTAGCGTCCGCCACCACGTTCACAATGTCGGACGCGTACTTCAGCTTTCCGAGCTTATCCAGCGTCAGAAAACTCATGCCGGCAAAATTGGCCTCGTCGCCCAGCACGCGATCCAGCTCAATCGGGTGGCCGATGGATTCGTGGATTTGCAGGCCCAACTGTGAGCTTCCCAGGATAATATCCCTTTCACCGGCTGGGCACTGGTCGCATTGATGCAGCGCCACCGCCTGCTCGGCAACCTCCGGGGCGTGCCCGAGCAAGTCCAGCTCTTCAACCAGTTCATAGCCGCGGGTCTGATACTGCCCTCCAAAAGAGTTGGGATAAGAACGTCGCTGAATCTCATTTCCGTTGAAGGACGTGGCCACGAAGCCAGCGCCCGTTTGCGTCTTCACCTGACGGATTTCCGAGCCTTCGCTGGAAAGGAAAAGCTGGTCAATCTTGCGGAAATCCATCGCCGCCTCGGCCAGCGTCACCCCCTTCACCTTGCGCAGCTCCGCATCGACTTTCAGCAGCAGGTCGAGGCAGGTGGAAACAGGAAGGGTGAAGGGATCGACCTTGCAGGCAGCCTCCCAGTGGTCGACCACCTTGCCCTCCGGCGCCAACCGGACATCCCGCTTTTTGCAAAGCGCGCTGGCGCGGGCGATTTCAACGGCCCGTCCGGCTGCGGCGTCGATGGATGGGCGTGAAAGATCCTGTGTGGAGGCAAACCCCCAGGCTCCATCGACAATTACGCGGATGCCGATGCCGAGCGAGTGCGAGTCCCGCACCTGACCTGCCTGGCCGTTCTTGGTGGAGAGATAGCGCTGCCGGATATCCATCACGCGGGCATCGGCATAAGTCGCGCCGCGCGCCACAGCCGTATCAAGCGCCTGTTGAGCCGGATCCTTCATGGGAAAAGTCTTGGATTCTTGGAATTGCGAAACCTGATGTATGCAGGATAAAGCAGCAGAACCTTGACGCAGCCCCTGGCTACGTCCCTTCAGACCAGGACGCGAGGTACTCTCTTTGTTCCTCGGTGAGCTCGTCAATGCCAATGCCCATCGAGTCGAGTTTCAGCCTGGCAATTTCCTGATCGATCTCAGCCGGTACGGGATAGACCTTCTTCTCCAGTTTCCGGGCGTTCTTCACCATGTATTCCACGGAGAGGGCCTGATTCGCAAAGCTCATATCCATCACGACAGCGGGATGGCCTTCCGCAGCCGCCAGGTTGATGAGTCGCCCCTCGCCAAGCAGGCAGATTTTCCGTCCATCGGCCAGCGTGTATTCATCCACGAACTCGCGCGGCTGGCGCTTGCTGACAGCCATCTGTTCGAGCGCCGGAATATCAATCTCCACGTTAAAGTGGCCGGAGTTACAAACCACCGCGCCGCTTTTCATCGCTTTGAAATGCTCTTCGCGGATCACGTTCTTATCGCCCGTCAGTGTCACAAACACATCGCCAATCCGGGCTGCCTCAGACATGGGCATGACGCGGTAGCCGTCCATCACCGCTTCGAGCGCTCGGGTTGGATTCACTTCGGTGACGATGACGTTGGCGCCCAAGCCGTGCGACCGCATCGCGAATCCGCGACCGCACCAGCCGTAGCCTGCCACCACCACATTCATGCCCGCCAGCAGAATATTGGTGGCGCGGATGATCCCATCCACTGTGGATTGCCCCGTCCCGTAGCGGTTATCGAACAGGTGCTTCGTGTCAGCGTCATTGACGGCGATAATCGGGAACTTCAGTACGCCATTTTTCGCCATGCTCCGCAGGCGGATGACGCCGGTGGTCGTCTCTTCCGTGCCTCCCAGAATTTCCGGCACCAGATCCTGCCGCTTGGTCAGCACGGTGGTGACCAGGTCTGCGCCATCGTCCATCGTCACCTGCGGCTTGTGAGCCAGGGCAGCGAGGATGTGACTGTAGTAGGTGTCGTTATCCTCACCTTTGATGGCAAACACCGGGATGCCATAATCCTTCACCAGCGAGGCGGCCACATCATCCTGCGTGCTGAGCGGATTGGAGGCGCAAACCACCACATCTGCGCCGCCTTCCTTGAGCGTCACCGCAAGGTTTGCCGTCTCCGTCGTCACGTGCAGGCAGGCGGAAATGCGGACTCCCGCCAGGGGCTTCTCCTTGCGGAACCGCCCCCGAATCAGCCGCAACACCGACATCCACTGCTCGGCCCACTCAATGCGAAGCTTCCCTTTCGCCGCCAGATTCAGATCCTTCACGTCATACTTCGAATTAACCACCGTCGTCGCCATCTAGAGTCCAGCCTCCTTGCGCAGTATTGCAGCTTTATCAGTTCTTTCCCACGTGAACTCGGGCTCCGGACGCCCAAAATGTCCGTACGCCGCCGTCTTTTTGTAGATTGGGCGTAGCAAGTCAAGCGATTGGATAATTCCCTGCGGAGTCAGTTGGAAGGTCTTGCGGATAAGATCGACAAGTCTGGCCTCGCTGATTCTTCCGGTTCCGCAGGTGTCCACCATCACCGAAACCGGCTCGGCGACGCCAATGGCATAGGCGAGTTGCACTTCTGCCCGGCTGGCCAGCCCAGCAGCCACCAGGTTCTTGGCAATGTAACGCGCCATATAGGTGGCGGACCGATCCACTTTGGTGGGATCCTTGCCCGAAAACGCCCCGCCCCCGTGATGCGCCGTGCCGCCGTAGGTATCGACAATAATCTTGCGTCCCGTCAGCCCCGAATCCCCCACCGGACCCCCGGTCACAAATCGCCCCGTGGGATTAATATGAAATTTCGTCCGCTCGTCCATCATATGGGCGGGGATGACCGGCTTGATGACGCACTGCAGAATGCCTTCACGCAGAGTTTCCCGGCTAACGTCATCCGTATGTTGCGTTGAAATCACCACCGCATCCACCCGCACGGGAACGCCCTTTTCATACTGCACAGTCACCTGAGATTTGCCGTCCGGCCGGACAAAATCCAGAATTTTCTTCTTCCTTACCTCCGCCAGCCGCTGGCAGAGCTTGTGAGCCATCATGATGGGGAACGGCATCAGCTCGTCGGTTTCATCACAGGCATAACCAAACATTAATCCCTGGTCGCCAGCCCCGCCCGTCTCCACGCCCATGCCGATGTCACCGCTCTGTCGGGAGATGTTGACTGAAATCTGGCAGTCATCTGCTGTGAAACCGCAGCCAGGATCGGTATACCCGATTTCTCGCACCGTCTCTCGCACCAGCTTCTGAATATCCGGCTCAGCGTGGCTCGTGATTTCACCCGCCACGAAGACCAGTTGGTCCTTCACCATGGCTTCGCAAGCCACTCGTCCTTTGGGGTCCTCAGCCAGGATGGCATCCAGGACAGCATCCGAAATCTGATCGCAAACTTTGTCCGGATGCCCTTCTGTAACCGACTCTGAGGTAAAGAGATAGCTGCTATTTGCCTGAGACACGGCATTCTTCTCCAGCTTTGGATTCACAGCACGCACAAAGTATTAACGCTAGCATGCCACTTCTTGGACTGTCAAACGCCAGAGATCATCCCCGATCTTTCGATAAGGATATTGGCGGTGTCGTACGCGGGCGCGGTCGAGGGGTCAAAGGCAGCCTTCCACCTCGGGCGGGGCTGCGGCCACGAGAAACGGACTGTTCTTCCCAGCAACGGGCTCAGCAGGGAGAGAGCCGAGCATCCTGAGCGGGCGCCGAACGGCTTTCCGGGCGAGGCTCCGCCTCAAAACGCCCTGGAAATCTTTCGATAAGG